>Ga0315308_1000024_pt1 | contig 78697 bp, 76 predicted proteins | sample TDP3_MG_FD_203078 | JGI IMG/M metagenome (GOLD analysis project Ga0315308, IMG submission 203078) | Freshwater sediment microbial communities from Lake Towuti, South Sulawesi, Indonesia - TDP3 | ecosystem: Environmental > Aquatic > Freshwater > Lake > Sediment | place: Indonesia: South Sulawesi...
AATCGAATTTACAATAAAAGACACCACTGGTCTCGGAGTATAGTAAACTCCCAGCTGTTTTTTCTTCACTGGGTCATATGCAGATAGAAAATCTTCGTAGAAAAATGTGAATGGGTCTCTATCTGTTTTGCCTCTAGCGTCAATTTCTGTCAAAATAGCTTTTATTTCCGAGGCGTTCAATATGTCAATTATCTCATCTATTATCCAAGACAAGTTTGAAGGTACAGAATCGCCAGAAATATTTACAAAAATTCTCTTAATAACCCCTATGTTACGCGGGATATAATATGCTGCAGTGTTTCTGTCTAAAATGCTTGGACAATTTATCTTGGCTAGGAACAAACCGTAAGTAATCGTTTGGGCGTAAGCATCTGCACAATTATCTATACTTATGTCTTTTATCAGCTCTTTTGTTCCTTCATAAAAATCATAAACTGAGGAAGTTGCCTCATTATTTTTCGCTCTTGATATATCTTCTTCCAGTTGCTCTTTTGCTAATTCTTTGAGTAATTTGGCTCTTTTTGAAAGTTCTAGGGATAGTTCTTCAGCAGACTTTATTGTTGGCAGATTATAGCTGAAGAAAATCTCCACTAACCTAAGAAAATCTTGTATCTTCTCATCAGAAATAACAAATCTCGAATTATCCAAATCAGACAAATCGAATAAATTGAAATCAAAGGGTATTTGACTGCCTCTTAATAACATGAACCGACTATAGTCTGTCAAAATAATGTTGTCCAAGCTACTCCGATATCTCTTAATTTGTTCACTTTTGAGCTCCTCGTCCAAATTCTTACCCAAATCTTTGGTTTCTATGTAACCTATTTTCACATTTTTCTTATACGCCTTAAAATCCGGAGCGCCTATTTTCTCTGTTCTTTTAGGCTCTTGAATCAAATTGAAGTCCTTACTCAAGTTTCTGATAAAATTCTCTAGAGGCGTCCTCAGAGTGATTTCAGTAGAATCTCCAGTTAAGTATCTACTTCTTATCTCCTTAAAGTATTCTTGAAAGGGGACATGATTAATTGCTATTGGGATTCTCTTCGCAGTCATTCCTCTCTCTGCATATTATTGTCATGATGTGATTTAAAAACTACACTAATCGCAACATTTCGCTTATTGCAAAGCAAATATCTTCAGAACAGAGCGTTAGAAGCCAAAGTTCAATCTATATATAAACCAAATGTTTATTCAGCCTAAACGACATCCCGTTATCCTGCCATAAACTTTCGTCCTTCCTTGTTATGCGGTAAACACCACGCTTCACTCTTTCCACGTAGCCTTCTTCAAGCAGGAATTTTAGGAGGTAATCTTATCTAGGTTTGAAAACCAGAGCTGCCACTCCTGCGATGATTATCACAATGAAACCAAGAAAAGCGATTATGCCACCTAATATCCATCCTCCAATAGTGGCGGCTATGGTTGCTTTTTCGTTCCACTTCAAAGTTGCTGAAAACTTCACCGTTTCATCAGTGTCTTTAAGAGGGTTTTCAGCGACAAAGTAGATTGTTGAGGTGGCTTGTTCTTTGGAGAGGGAAACTGAGAAAGATGTTGATGTTACATTTTTTCTTTCGAAGTATGCATTGTAGCTTTTGCCCTCGTACCAATTCCAATAATTAGTGGAATCCAATATGTAAAAGTTGAATTTCTTGTTAGCGACCTCTAAAGCATTACCTTCAAGCACGAAGTCTTTTGATTCCTCAATTATGAGAGTCCAATAATGTGCATAATACTCCGAGCAGTCATAAATAGAGGCTTTTTCAGCCCAGCTAATTGTGGTAGTGACTCGGACTACTGGTTTCACTCCGAGCGCATATTCCTCTACAACAAAGTAAAACGTATCTGGGACTGCATCTTTTGTAGCGATGGAGAAGCTGAAATTAACCGATGTCTTACCTTCTGCTTCATAGTAGGCAGTATAAGTTGCGCCAGCCTTCCAAAGGTCGAAGTTTACGCTGTCAAACACATAGAAATTAAACCATAGTTGGGGGGAGGACTGCTCAATAGCAGTTCCAGTTATTATAAAGTCCTTCGCTTCCTCAAAAATGAAGGGTTTATATCCAAACCAATAATCATAGGTTTCATAGTAATCTACTGTGATAACCTTATCGATTAGGCTCTTGCCTTTTGAGGTCCACCCCGCTGAAACTGCTAGTGCTTTTTCGCTGGCTAAAGCATCGCTTTTAGGTTTCCATGTCACCGTAGTAGGAGCCGCAATAGCTAAGACGATCCCCCCAATGAGCATCATCAAACCAACAATGAAGATTATTAACGGGATTCTCAATTATGTCACTCCTTTCTATCCCTGACCTTTCCTCAACGGATTTATAAATGCAATTCTCAAATGGGTTTATACAGCTTTCTCGCTTTTCCTTCCGTTGTTACTTCAGCTTTTACTTTTCCTGATGTTATGAGCTTCTCCATCTTTCGCCTTACCAGTGCTCTTCCTACGCACTTCTTTCTCTATGAACCTACCTATATAGACTGAATCCCTATTCAGTATATCTATATATAAGGGGGGTCTAGAACCTTCAGAGAAAGCCACTCCCCCAAAAACACCCACTTCACACAACACAACACAAAAACAGAAAACACCAACAATCTACACACATATTTGGATTCAAATAGAGGGGCTAGTCACCGTTGCACGCACGCACACACAAACAGACGAACCTATGCTTTTCGCATAAGCAATTTCACTTGACTAGCAAAATCACAATCCTCTTGCGTTCTCTCCAATTCTAATCTGCGAAGCAACCCAACGCTCGAGTATATATCTTCCAGAATCTTCCGTTCAATAACATACGCCCCGGACCTCAAAAACTGCTCAAGACCCCTAGCAAATACCTCAATTTTCTCAGATATTTCATCCCGCCTAAGAGAGTAATTGCTTTCCAAATATCTATAAATCAGAGTTGTAGCTTCCTCTCCGAATACTTCCCTCAAAACCCTATCCACAATTTTTGAGATTTTGTCTTCCTTCCTGTTTGTTGGCTGGATGAACTGTTTCAATGTAGAACCCTCGTACAGATATCGTATGTATTGCGACTTAATAAGTCTTACCGTATATCTGCGTAACACATATACACTTGGAACATGTGAAAAATCCGGTCACATGAAATCTGTAAGATTTAACTGTTGAACTCTTTGCGAAACGGTCTTTCCGGCTGAGTTCTCATCAGAGATTATAAGCTGCCCATAAACACCGTCGTATCCTGGCACTATTTTTACTCGCCCTTCCCTGACCCTTATGACTGCTTCGGCAATTGTGTCATTGGCAACTGAGCTTAGTGCTTCTTTTGGAGCGTCAATCAGCACGGTGTATTCATTGCCAAACTTTTGGACAAGTAAATTGTAGACGCTCCACACCTGCTGTGTGGATGGAGACTCAATGTCTAGCACCGTGGCAATAATCTCTGATAATGGAAGCAGATGCATAAAGCCTACAGTGTCTCTGGGTTTGAAACCTGCTGGTCGGTCCGCTAATTCTTCAACGCGTTGTTCAACACCCTTTGTGAGTTTTCTGCGGCAAACTGGGCAAACATTGCCGAGTTTTATAGCTTCTTGCGGCGAAAGCGAAACATGACAGTTTCTGTGGCCTGTCCAGTGATATTTTCCGTAGGCTGGGTCTGTCTCTATTGTAAATTTGAACCGTTTCGTATCTTTGGACCGGATAGCATCCACAACTTCATTATAACTTGGTTTTTTCAGTTCAAAGGCGTTGGCTTCTCTTCCGATGCGCCAAGGCCAAAAGCTGTGGCTATCACTGTTGGAAACTAGTACGAACTTGTCCAGTTTGCTTAAACGCCAGTTCATAGGGGGATCTGATGAAAGACCAGTTTCTAGAGCATGAATGTGCTTTGTCATGTCTTGGTAGCATTCTTCAACGCTGTCAAAACCGCTGAAGGCGCCGAAGATGCTGAACCACGGCGTCCAAGCATGCGCTGGAAAAACCATGTTTTCTCTTGAAATCGTCATGACTTCTTCAACTAGATGCGGGGCATCCATGTTCAATGTTGGTCTGCCGTCTACCGTCAATTCGCCGTATTTCGATAGCCTATCGTTAATCTGAACAGCAGTTTCTAGATTCGGCGCTAAAATAACATGGTGAACTTTCTTTGCCTCGTTTTCATAAGTGAATATGGTGCTTACCTCTGTTGTCATCATGAAGTACAATAGTGACTCTTGATTTCGTGCAACTTTGTATAAGCCGGTGTCCTGTTCTTGAACTAAAGTTTTCTGCAGTTCTTTAAGCCATTTTGGATGCGTGAAGTCTCCCGTGCCTACAAGGTTTAAACCTTTTACTCTCGCAAAACGAGCTATCTCTTCGACACACATTTTTTCGCTTGTGGCACGGCTGTAGCGACCGTGAATGTGCAGATCAGCTATGATCCTCAAGTTTTTCGCCACTATCTCCTTTTTTAGTTACATATTTCTCTAAATATTTCTCCCAATCCACTTTAAATACGATTGCAAGTACAACAATTAACAAAACTACTGCAAGGACAAATCCAATTAATGCGGATATCAAGTCGCTTTCGACGCCGAATATGTCTCTGATAATATTTACTGAAAAGCGACCGCTGTAAGCTACGATCAAGTTCATGCAGAATTTTCCAATCAAAGCTGGAACGAAAGCTCTGAGAATGCTATAGCGCATGATGCCCAATGGAATGAAAAGTAGATCATCGGGCAGTGGTGTCAGGGCGAAAATAAAAATTGTAATAGGACCGAACCTGTTGAAAACTTTTACTAATATATCCATTTTCTTCCTATACCTTTCGCTGATGACTTTTCTGCCGCTGAACCCAAGCAAATACCCTGAAAATTCTCCGACTGCTGAGCCTATTCCGGCTGCAAGTGCAATCCACACAGGCTCAAAGACATAACTGTTTCCATCTTGAAGTCCTCCAAGAGTGAAAACAACGACAGTATAGGGAATCGGGACCAAAATCGACAAAGCACCGACTAGGCTTATGAGGAATATTCCGAAGTATCCGTATTGAATAGAAAGATTATGCATCCAGTTGATAATGTCTTGGAATTGCAACGTGAAACCTTCTCCTTTCATTGAATTAGAACAATAGACTTAAAGAGATTATCATAATACAGACAAGCGTCACATTTAAATCGCTGCCTACTTACAAACAGTTTCACAAGCTTTTGGGATAGGCTTAAAGTTGACAACCAAAAAGGAACCAATTTGGATAGCAAGAGAATTATCCAAGTGCAGTGGCTGCAGAAAATGCGAGATAGCATGTTCGCTTTTCCACGAAAACCGCATATGGCCAGAAGCCTCAAGAATAAGAGTATTCATGCTGGTTCCCGGCGTCGAGTTTCCACACTTCTGCGTCCAATGCGAAGAATATCCATGCGTTAAATCGTGCCCAACGAAAGCACTGTCAATAAGTAAGAAAACAAGCGCGGTTTTGGTGAAAAAAAGAGCATGCATTGCTTGCGGAAAATGTATAGACGCTTGCCCAGGCAAAATTCCGCACATGCATCCAACGGAAAATTACATTGTAGTTTGTGACTTATGCGGCGGCGACCCCAAATGTGTGAAAGTCTGTCAAGAAGGAGGATGGAACGTGCTTAAAAAGATCTCAAGAGAAGATCGTCCCTATAAGCTCTACGCACGAACACCAGAAGAAACAACAAGAGGTCTAGTTTTTAAAATGTATGGAGAACAAGGGAAGGAATACGTATGATTTTGGGTTATACGGGAAAATTTCTTGAAGTCAACCTTTCAACAGAAAAAATCAGAGAGATAAAATTTGACGATAATATTTTGATGGATTACATTGGCGGCCGGGGTTTGGCGGCAAAAATTCTCTGGGACAGACTGGGAAGTAAATGGGAAACAATAGACCCTCTGGGACCAAGAAACATACTCTTATTTTTGACCGGACCGCTGACGGGATATTTTCCAGGTGGACGGATCTGTGTTTCGGGGAAGTCTCCTCAAAGCAATGGTGTTGTAGGCTCAACTGTGGGTGGAGAATTTGGTGTTGAGTTGAGATGTGCGGGTTATGACGGAATAATCGTAATCGGCGAATCGGAAAAGCCTGTTTACTTGTTTGTTAAGGACTTTAACGTCGAAATTAAAGATGCGAGCCACGTTTGGGGTAAAGACGCAAAACAAACAGTTGCAAGACTCACAAAAGAGTGCAGAGAGCTTCTGAAAAAGCGATATCCACGATATGGTGAATGGAAAGAACCAGCACTGCTGTACATTGGCCCGGCTGGAGAGAATGAAGTGCGAACAGCAGTGGTTGCGGCGAAGTGGACGCATGCTGCTGGCTATGGTGGTTATGGCGCAGTGATGGGTTCTAAAAAGCTGAAGGCGGTGGCTGTTAAGGGCAGTGGACCGTTGCCTGAAGTAGCAGACATGAAAAGGGTGAAGCGACTAATCCGAGTGGTAAACGATAACGCTTATGAAAGTGAGCTTTGGAGGCGTTGGGGAACTGGATCTGGCGGCTACGAGGTTGGTGCAAAAACAAGTTCTGAGCCTGTTAGAAATTGGCAGGATGAGTGGCATGATGAAAAGAGCTTCGGCGTTGACCAGTTCGAGAACAGGGTTTGGGTAAAACAGTATTGGAGTGATTTTGGCTGTCCAACATGCTGTCTAAAAGTCGCGGTTGTTAAGACTGGAAAATTTAAGGGTGCAATAACGGATAATCCGGACTATGAAATGCAAGCCTATTTGGGCCCGAACCTTGGGATTTTCACTCCGGAAGAAAACGTGTTTCTAACATCGCTTATCGACGATTTGGGTTTATGTGGGATACAAACGGGAAATGTGATGGGTTTTGCCGCTGAGCTTTTCCAGAGAGGAATATTGACAAGGAAGGATTTAGATGGCATAGAACTCAAGTGGGGTGATACAGAAGCCTTTGCCAGCTTAGCTAAAAAAATCGCGTTCAGAGAAGGTGTTGGCGACTTGTTGGCTGAAGGAACCTATCGTGCGGCTCTAAAGATTGGGAAAATGAAGAATATGGATTTGTTGTCTTATGCTGTGCAGTCTAAAGGCATAAGCATCGGTGCTCATGGAATCCGCAGCGGAAAGGACTATCCGGAAATCATTTCTTACGCGTGCTCAGTGCAATGCGGAGACCACACATCTACGGCTGGACTGCCATTGGACGGAAGCGGAAGCGAGTTAATGGAGATTTTTAACGATTCAGGCGTTTACTGCAACTTTAACAGTTTCGGTATATCACGGAAGGTCAGATTTGATTTTTATGAAGCAGTTACGGGCTTGGAGCTGACGAGGGAAGAATGGTGCAATACGAAAGCATTGAAAATACTACAATTGCAGAGGGCAATGCTGCTTTTAGGCGGTCCAGACTTGAAATGGAGCCCGAAGATTCATGATGAGAACCCGTCGAGGTTTTATGAGCCTTTGCCTTCTGGGCCATACAAGGGAAAGACCACTGACAGAGCTGCGGTTGAAGAGTATAAAAGTAGGTATTATGAAGCGGTTGGCTGGGACGAAAATGGTATACCAAAATCGGTAACCCTCAGAAAACTTGGATTAAACGATGTTGATGAAGCTTTGGAAAAACTGCGCTGAAAGCACAAGAAGGTTCAGCGTGAGACTAGCCTAGCCCCTCCCTTATATATAGGTTCAACCGGCATTTGCGCTTTTTTCTGCAAAATTTGCGGAACAAACCTTTTCTGGATTTTCTTTGGAAACTTCTCATAAGCTCCGAGTATGACGGTTTCATAGGGGAAGGTTAAGATTATATTGCCATTATTGGATGTGGATGACTCTTGCCGGTGTTATGATTATTGAGACTTTTTCGTCTTTTTCTTCGAGCGGAACGTCTTTCACAATTTGCATATCATGGACAGTGGTTACGATCGGGACTTCTCCAAAGATTCTTTTCAGAGTACTTATTTCCACGTCGCCGTACCCCCTCCTTTTCCAAGCCTATGCCCATTCATGTCAACGGCAACGGATCCCTCAATGATTAGGTATGGTTTTGGAATTTCTTGCGGGTCAACCGTTTTTCCGTATCTGAAGGCTCCTCTGATCGTGGAACCAAAGCTTTCTAAACCTTTAACATCTTTTGGATCGACTACAACGTAGCCGTGTTTAAGCTTCGGCGAAGCCATAACAAGAACTTTTCCATCTAACAACGCGTATTCTCTAACTTTTTGCTGCGCATAATCTGGATTCGCAAATATCACTTTCGCTTCTTTCCATTCTCTTAGAAGCCTAACCTTCTCGGCAGCCCTATCAGAACCAGCAAAACTTGGAATACGCCCATAACATGGGAGCGGAAACCTTGCAATACCCTCGGCTTTAAGTTTGGACCAAATTTCTTCACGAAGCAGTTTTTTAGCGGTTTTAACATCCATCATATTTTCACTTAAATGTCAATGGGGTTAGAGGAGACTCCGCAAAAATGGAAGAAAATAGCTAAATTATGTGTAATTCTTTTCCGATTTTTTCGAAGGCCTCGATAGCAAAGTCTAAGTCTTCACGCGTTAACGCAGCGTTCATAATGGTCCTTATACGGGCTTTATCTCGCGCAACCATCGGATACACAATAGGCAAGGCGAAAATCCCTTCCTCAAAGAGCTGCGCGCTCAATTTTTTCGCTATGCCGCTTTCGCCAACGATTACTGGCGTTATCGGTGTTTGGCTGTTCCCTATATCAAAGCCCAAATCCTTCATGGCTTTCTTGAAATGTCTGGTGTGCTCCCACAAAGTTTGTATGTGCTGAGGTTCGCTTTCCAAAACGTCGATGGCAGCTATGCACGCAGCTGCAACGGCGGGTGGATGCGACCCGCTAAGGAGCCAAGTTCGTGAACGGTTGTAGGCAAAGTTAATCAAGTCTCTGGAACCGGAGACATGCCCGCCTACCACACCGAAAGCTTTGGAAAAAGTGCCCATCTCCACGTGTACTTTATCGCGGCTGAGCTTAAAGTGTGAAACTATACCTCTTCCACCATCGCCCAAAACGCCCTCGCCATGAGCGTCATCCACATAGACCATGACGCCATGTTCTGCGCCAAGTCTGGCTATTCCGTCAAGCGGTGCAATGTCGCCGTCCATGGAGAAGACGCCGTCCGTGATTATCAGAATTCGCCTATACGGTGGATCGTGCCTTTCCGCTTCATCCAAAACGCGCTGCAAGTCTTGCATATCCGCGTGCCTGTAAATTGCCCTCTCACCGTGCGATAGTCTAACGCCGTCAATTATGCTACCGTGGTTAAGCTCATCGCTTATTATTAGGTCGCCTTTGCCTGCCAACTGGGGAATCAAGCCGGAATTAGCGGCTACGCCAGTTTGATAAACAAGGGAAGCCTCTGCGTGTTTAAACTTGGCCAGTCGCCTCTCAAGTTCCACGTGCAAATCCATAGTACCGGCAATAGGACGAACGGAACCGGAGCCAGCCCCGTGAGTTTGTACCGCTTTTATTGCCGCTTCTTTCACCCGTGGATGGTTGCTGAGGCCCAGATAGTTGTTGGAGCAAAACATCAAAACTTTTTTTTCGTCCACAGTACACCATGGCGTGCTTGGACCCTGCAAAATTCGAATCTTCCAGTCAAGCTCGTTCTTTACTAGTTCCTCGTATTCTTCATGTAAGAAGGCTGTTGGATTTCGCATTCTACTATACCTCTTTTCCCTAATTTCTCACCCAGTCTCTTAACCTTTTTCTCGCCTAAATTTCGGTTGCAAACTTCTTTGTCAGTTTTTCTATCATGTCCTTTGTCATGGAAGCCATATCATAAGTGGGTTTCCAACACCATTCTCTGCGGGCTGCGCTGTCGTCTATTGACATGGGCCAAGAATCCGCAATCTTCTGTCTAAAGTCAGGTTTGTATTCGCATTTAAATTCTGGAATGTACTTCCTTATTTCAGTCGCTAATTCTCCAGCGGAAAAGCTTATGGCAGCAACATTGTAGCTTGTACGACACTTAATCCTAGAAGGGTCAGTTTCCATTAGGTCTATAGCTGCCTTGATGCAGTCTGGCATGTACATCATCGGCAGAACAGTATCCTCCCTCACAAAGCATGTGTACTGTTTCTTCTTTATTGCGTCGTAGAAAATCTCCACAGCGTAATCTGTTGTGCCTCCGCTCGGGGGTGTTTCACTGCTTATTATGCCTGGATAGCGGACGCTTCGCACGTCTAAACCGTAGCGAATGAAGTAGTAGTTGCACAGAAGCTCGCCAGCGACCTTTGTGACGCCATACATAGTTCTAGGAATTAGGACCGTGTTTTGAGGGGTGTTAAGGCGAGGTGCTTCAGGCCCGAAGACAGCAATAGAGCTTGGCCAAAAAACTCTGACCATCTCATATTCTCGTGCAATCTCAAGCACATTGTAAAGGCTGTCCATGTTCACGTGCCAAGCAAGCTGCGGGTTCTCTTCTCCAGTAGCCGAGAGAACCGCTGCCAGATGATAAACTGTGTCGACATCATACTTCTTTACAACCTTCTCCACGTTCTCTCTGCTGGTGGTTTCAACGTACTCAAAGGGACCCGACTCCAACAGTTTCTCGCTGGGCTTCCTCCTGTGCCCAGCAGCAATGACATTGTCTTTACCATATTTCTTCCGAAGCTCTATCGTCAACTCAGACCCAATCTGGCCAGTGGCACCGGTCACGAGAATCCTTTTCATATTTTTTTTCGACATTGAACAACCTCTTTTGTTGCGGGAAAACGATGTTTAGATTTTTCAAGATATAAGAATTTTCGGAAGGAAAGTCTTTTTCGTCATGTTTTCACGATTGGGATTTCAGCTTGTGGAACAATTCGTCAATAGGATTTTTGTGGGCGTCAACTTTTATTTCGACTTCCACTTTTTGATTACTGATCACCTTTAGTGCCGCCGACTTTTCGCCACGTTTGTCTCCGCCGCTTTCGCTTCCAGCTCTTAAGGTTTTTACCATTCTCCAAGCTAAGCCTCCATTAGAACTCTCAAACTGATCTGCCATACTGCTGCCTACCTCCCTTTTGGAGAGCAGATTTCCAATTACGATGTAGTCTTCTCCTAAAATTTCTGCGCGGCATTCCGGAGTATCAGCGCCGGTGAAAACGACTTTTCTTCTCTCGAAATCCATTATTGCCACTTGCCTCTTGTCTCTTTCAGTGTCTTCACTCAAAAGCTCGTTTAATGCTTCTCCCGGAGACCAGCCTTTTGTCATCAATTCCAGGCCTTTGATTCCGTATGCGACGTTTGTGTATGCTTGAGTGGCTATGACTCCGATTCCAGGTTTTGCATGAGGAACTCTGTCGCCCACAAATGTCGAGCCTGAAGCAACTGCGACGTCCATTAGTTTAGAGTCTGGCGATATAGCTAGTATGGAGAAAGTTCCGGAAGATACATGGGCTTTTGATGTTCTTATCAGCCACATATCCCATCTGGTTTTATTTTACACATGCAGATGCTGAAATAGTTTATAGCATCCTCAACAATCTTCTAGTTAGATGAAGAGCAATGAAGCTCGGTTTCATAGTTAATCCAATTGCAGGAATGGGAGGCAGAGTAGGTTTAAAAGGGACAGATGGAGTCCTAAGAGAAGCAATTGCCAGAGGAGCTAAGCCAGTAGCGCCTCAAAGGGCAATAGAATTCTTACAAAAACTAAAAGAAAGTGCCACAGACACAAAAATAGAAGTTTTGACCTGCCCCGGAATTATGGGCGAAAAAGAAGCGGAAGCTGCAAGTTTTCCAGTTCAAATCTTACCGATGAAAATCGGGAAAGAAACAAGCGCTGAAGACACTAAAGCTGCTGTTAAAATGTTAACTGCGGCAAAAGTTGATTTGATAGTTTTTGTTGGCGGAGACGGCACAGCCAAAGACATTTTTGATGCCATGCAAGGCGGTGGTGAAGCGCCAGTTTTGGGTGCGCCTGCTGGAGTGAAAATGTATAGCGGCATTTTCGCAGTGAACCCCTCAGATGCTGTGGATGTTGTTTTGGCTTTTGCCGAAAACCAGGCTGAAATAGCAGAGCTTGAAATCATGGATGCCGACGAAAAGGCTATTCGAAGCGACACATTTACAGTAAAGCTTCACGGTTTTCTTAAAGGGCCGTTCCTTCCAGCGCGAATCCAAGGAAGTAAACAAATAAGCCCAGAAACAGTCGATGAGAAGGAAAACCAGACAGCAACAGCTAGATTCATAATAGAAGAAATGCAACAAGGCGCAACATACATACTCGGCCCAGGAACCACAGTCAAACGCATCGCAGAATTGTTAGGTGTCGAAAAAACGGTGCTCGGTGTGGACATCTACAAAAAAGGCAAGATCATTCGCGATGTGGATGAGAAAAGGATTCTGGAAGATGTAAAGAACTGGCAGAACACGTGGATTATTCTCTCGCCAATTGGGCATCAAGGAATCCTTCTTGGAAGGGGAAATCAGCAGATAAGCCCTGAAATCATCAAACGTGTTGGAAAGCAACGGATAATTGTTGCAGCGACTAAGAGCAAGCTTCAAAGCATTGAAGGAACCGTGTTGAGGGTCGACACTGGAGATGCGGAGGCAGATAGAATGCTCAAAGGATACATTAGGGTTGTGACGGATTATAGGGAATGGAGGCTCATGCCAGTAAAGTAAAAAGCTTAAGCTCCAAACTTTTTGGTCTTACCCATCAAATTCATCAGAATAGGCATAGCACGCGCAAATTTAGATGTGAGCGGTTAAAACACTTATACATTTCAAAAACAAAGAGTCACTAAGAATAAGGCAAAGAAAACATTTTAATAATTCGAGCTCATACTATCATGAGAAGTGGTTTAAATGGGCGATTGCGTTCCAGGTTGCTAAATTCTCGCAGCATGTAGCCCACACGAGAGCAGGTTCGTCGCTAGAATTATATTCAACCACCAAAGAAAAAGGAGAGAGATGAAAATGTCAGATACCGGAATCACCGTTAAAAAATCTCAGGATTTCTCAGAGTGGTACACCCAAGTAGTCGTAAAGTCTGGACTGGCTGACTATGCTCCAGTTAAGGGCTGCATGATATTCCGCGAGCACTCCTACGCTATATGGGAGAAAATCCAAGAAATCTTCAACGAAAAAATAAGGGCGACAGGACACAGAAACGTGTACTTCCCAATGTTTATACCTGAAAGTTTCCTGAAAAGAGAGGCGGAACACTTCCAAGGCTTTGTGCCAGAAGTCGCTTGGGTAACGATTGGCGGAAACAGTCCGCTAGAAGAAAAACTTGCCATAAGACCCACATCCGAGACAATCATGTACGCAACATATGCAAGGTGGATTAGAAGTTGGAGAGATCTACCAATAAAACTGAATCAATGGAACAGTGTCGTAAGATGGGAAACAGAAGCAACAAAACTTTTCCTAAGAACAAGGGAATTCCTTTGGCAAGAAGGACACACAGCCCACGCAACAAAGGAAGAAGCAGACCAAGAAGTAATGGAAATCCTAAACGCATACAAGGACGTGATAGAAAACTATTTGGCGATTCCCGTGCTTGCTGGGGTTAAAACAGAGAATGAAAAATTCGCCGGCGCCCTATACACAACAACTCTGGAGGCGTTGATGCCGGATGGAAAAGCATTACAGATGGGAACATCGCATCAGCTAGGCCAAAACTTCTCAAAGGTCTTCGACATTAAATTCCTAGACCAGAGCGAAAAAGAACGCTACGTTTGGCAAACATCCTGGGGCTTTTCAACACGGATGATAGGTGCTATGGTGATGGTACACGGCGATGACAAGGGATTAGTGGTGCCTCCAAAAGTTGCCCCGATACAAGTCGTGATAGTACCAATACCCTACAAAGACGTTGACGCAAAGGCTATCTTAGCGAAAGCTGGAAAAATCTATGAAAATTTGCAGAAGCACGGCATATTGGTTGTTTTCGATGACAGAACGGAATATACTCCTGGATGGAAATTTAACGAGTGGGAATTAAAGGGCGTGCCGTTAAGGATAGAGATTGGTCCGAGAGATGTAAAGCAAAAACAGGTCACATTAGCCAGAAGAGACACCTTCGAGAAAATCACCATTGAGGAAGAAGAAATAGTTGTTACCGTGGCAAAACTGCTGGAAAAAATCCAAGAAACCCTCTTCAACCGAGCCAAAAAATTCCTGGAAGAAAACATCACCACAGTAAAAAATTACGATGAATTTAAAAAAGTCCTGAAAAAGAAAGGTGGATTAATGAGAGCATGCTGGTGTTCAAGCCCAACCTGTGAAGAAAAGATAAAAGAAGAAACTGGAGCAACCATTAGGATTGTGCCTTTCGAAAAGGAAAAGGTATTTTCCAAATGCGTATACTGTGGCGGAGAAGCGGAAGTGGCCGTTTACTTCGCTAGAGCATATTGAGCCGACGAGCTTGCCGTTTAGCCCCTAACTTTTTATTCGTATAGTTTTACGCGTTTCTTGAGTTGTTTGGCGACGTCTCCTAGTCCCAGCATGTTTAGGGTTTTCTTTGTTGGTATTCCTCTTTCGTCCCATCCTCTTTTCCGATAATACCTCTGCAACATGACATCATATTTTGTCCTGTCAAGTTTTGCCCCTTTGAACGACCCTTTGGTTAATGGGTCTTCAAACCATCTTGCTGGAGGAACATCCATTTCTCTGCTCCAGTTTTTGCCAAATTCACGCACCCAAAAGGCTCGAATTAGTGTGTGCACTCTGTCGGCGATGAGGTTCAAGTCATCCCAAGTCCACTCGAAACCCGTTGCGGCATGCATAAATTTCGGATACCATTCAAGCTCAAAGGCAACCTCGACCCATGGAAGCCTACAAGTCGTCGAACATTCAAAAAAGCCGCCGCGAATACGCTGTAACTCAATGACTTTATCCACCTTTTCCTCCCCATAACCCTCCCTACCAACCTTGACCTCCCAAGATATCACCCAAGCATCCTTGTGGTGTGCTCCTGAACAGCTTGTGGCATAAGACAAAGCCATTGCTGGTGCAGCATGGCAATCATAAGCCGAAATTTCCAGCCCCTTAACGTGCATGGCCCAGCGGTTTGAACCTTTACCAATTTGTTCAGCCGCAAAGCAAACACCCTCAGCGAGAACACCGCCTAAACCACGTTCATAGACGATGTCTTCAGTCAAAGCTTTAGCCGCCTTATAATCCCCCCAAGAAATCTTGTTATCAATGAGCTTCTTCTCGGAAGCTTCCATTGCGAACCCGATGACATTACCCAAGGAAATGGTGTCTAAGCCGAATTCATCAGCAATCCTGTTGAGGGCTGCAACCTTCTTTAAGTTGCCCAATCCTATATTTGATCCTAGCATCGTAACGTTTTCATAGTCAAGTTCTGATTCCTTTCTGTCAGCGTCCTTAACAACGTTGCCGCAAGTCATATTGCATTGTGGACACCCACGTTGGGAAGTCTTAATTTCTTCCATAGCGAAGCCGCCAATCGTGTCCGCTTTTTCGAAGACCCCTTCACTGTAATTGCGTGTTGGAAGTACACTGTTTTCTTGGCTCCATTCAATGGTACTCATCGTTCCCTGCCGCTTCCAAAAGGCATAGTTTGGCTTGGTCAAAATCTCCCTATATGCTTCCGTGCCCAACTCCTTCAACTCTTTTGGATAGGCAGCTGACAAATCGCCAGAGCCAACAATAACAATAGCCTTCAGATTCTTAGAGCCCATAACCGCTCCGATCCCAGGTCTGCCTCCAGCTCTTCCCTCCTGAGAAACAATGTTGGCGAATTTGATGAGGTTTTCTCCAGCTTGACCTATAGACAGAATCCCTGCCGTTCGTCCATAGACGTTTCTAAGTCTGTCTTCGGTCTCAAAAGAACTTAAGCCCCACAAGTCTCCAGCGTCAAGAAACTCAGCTTGCTTATCCTGAGCCAACAGAACGATTGGTTTTTCAGCCTTACTCTCTACGACCATGGCGTCATAGCCAGCCTTACGCATTTGAACAGCAGCATGTGTTCCAACATTTCCGTCTCCATAACCGCCTGTGAGAGGGCTTTTTGCTGCGACAACAAGTTTGCCACTGCTGGGCAGAGCAAACCCAGTCAATGGTCCAGTAGCAAACACAAGCCTATTTTCAGGCGAGAACGCATCGATTCCTGGCTTAAGCTCATCCCAAAGGATTTTAGCGGCGAAGCCTCGTCCTCCAAGGAAGTTTTTGGCCATTTCAGCATCGTATTCTTCCACTACGGCCTTGCGTTTGTTCAGATTTACTCGCAACAGCCTACCATTCCAGCCATACATGATTTTCACCTTAACGAAATGAACCCTATATGTATGCTCACATGCCTAATAAATTTGATGATACAGAGGGCAAAATCTGCTATGGTGAAAAACTTAATAATTGTTAAGGGACATATCGAGGTTACAAGTTGGAGATGCGTAAAATGAACAAGAATAGGCCGAAAGTGGCGCTTGTTGGCGGCGGCAAAATGGGCGAGGCAATAATTTCGGGACTTCTAAAGTCGGGCGAGTATAAACCTCAAGACATACAAGTATTCGAAATCATAGAGAGTCGCAGCAAGTACATAAGCCAAACGTACAATGTAGAATGTGTGGATAACGCAAGAGATGCTGCCTCTTTCGCGGACATCACAATAATCGCTGTGAAACCCGGAGACGTAAAAAACGCCCTAGAACAAATTGAACCTGCAATAAAGCAGGGAAAAGTATTTGTTTCAATAGCTGCAGGCGTCACACTAGAGTTTCTTAAAAAGCATCTGCCGGCGGATGTTCCCGTTGTTAGGGTGATGCCCAACATGGCATGCATGGTTAGAGGAGCAATGATAGTAGTCTGTCCATCGGAAAATACAAAACAACAAGAACTGGAAATGGTAAAGGGCACGCTTTCACTTCTAGGACGAGTCATAACGCTGGACGAGAAATACCTAAATCTGGCAACAGGCTTGGTAGGAAGTGGTCCAGCATATATATATCTGATAATAGAGGCTTTGGCTGACGCGGGTGTTAGACTGGGCTTACCAAAAGATATTTCAATACTCCTCGCGGCGCAAACAACCCTTGGCGCGGCGAAAATGGTTGTCGAAACTGGAGAACACCCGGCGAAACTTAAAGATATGGTTACTACGCCAGCTGGCACAACAATCGAAGGGCTACTTGCCCTCGAGGAAGGTAAACTAAGGGCAGTGATAATCAAGGCCGTGACAAAGGCAGCCGAAAGAGCAAGACAGCTCCAACCAGCTTAGCAGCACCTACTAAAAAACAAGTTCATCTTCTACCATGACGAATAATTCGCAACTTTCGCACGACTTATTGATTTCACTTAGAAGAATGCTTATTTATCTCTAGGGAATATGATTAGGCAATCTCATAGGAGGAAGCAACATGCGAATGCTAGCCAACAAAAAAGCTGTTTCAACTTTCATACTGGTAATATTAATGTTGTGCTCCGCAGTTTTCGGAGGTCTCTTATCTTATCTTTGGGTTATGTCAAACTTTTATCTAGAATCACAAAACATAGGCTTAGTTATTACGGAAGTCGGTTTCCAAGTTGACCATGCAGACTATTTCAATGTAACAGTCATGAATCCATCGCATTCACCATCAGAAACAAACATAACAGAAATATACTTCACAGTGGAAGGGGACAATAGCCTTTATAACGTAACACGTACTTATCCAGAAATGCTTCCAATTCCGCTTGAAAGAGGAACCTCTAAGACTGTTAAATGCCTCAGGAATTGGGGAAATTTCGCTGGAAAAACAATCACGGTACATGTATCTGGAGCCAATGCGTCCGGAGCTGTGTATTCTGCTGAAACAGAGTTTGTGAAGTTAGAGGTTCAGACATACTTCAATGCAACAGAAAGCGTTCAACAATTTAATGCCACTGTTAAGAACGATCCAGATTCAGCAATAAACTTGACATTGAGTAAAGTTTATTTCGATTACGATCCTGTAGGAAACTTGACCTTGGAGCTCCCAAGGAAAATATCGCAAGGCGAATCAATTAATTTTCAATGCTTTCTTGATTGGGAAGGGCATGGAAAACCTCTTGTTCAAGTAGAGACTTCAGAAGGCTACATTGGCGAAGTAAGAACAGAGGTGCCTTCAGTTATAATCCTACAAGTTGCGAATGTGATATTTAACGAAACGAATCCGAATGAAGTCAGTATAACTCTGTTTAACTCGGCGGATTCAGCCACACTCGTTGACATAACAGATATTGTTCTAGCATACGCTAACGAGACGGAATTCATAAATAAAAGCCTCATAAACCCACCTCTTCCATATAAACTTGACAAAAACAAGACTGCCACATTTAACTGCAATTGGAATTGGACTGACGAAAGTTATCGTGATTTAAATGTCACAATAACTGCATACACCAAACAAGGGTTTGTGTCGGAATCTAAAACTGTTGAAACGCCTCGGGCAGTTGTTGCGAAAATAACCGATCTTGAATTTGACTTAGATGACACTGGACAATTCTATGTTAATGTAACAAACATGCCGTGTTCTCTTTACGAGATTAACGTTACAGACATAATGTTCGATCAGAATTCAACAGCTATGAATTATTCACTAATAGGTATAGGCGGCCAAGAATCGTTTACTTGTGGATTTAACTGGACAAGTTTTGTGGGAAGGGACGTCGTAATTACAGCAAATATCACTTACAACGTGAATGAAACATCCTTTATCTTGTACAATCTGACATTGCCTTATGTTAAGATAAGGACGGTGGCGTTCTCCAATTTCTCTCTTGGAAATCCATACTTGAACGTTACAATTTATGCTAGCGAGTTTTCTACAATCAACGCAACTATAACCCGGATATTTGTGGAGACCGAAAACGGTACATTCCCGATTGATGGGGCAATAACGAATCCTAAGATAAGCCAACAAGTATACAATCTCACAATAGGAACGGAAATAACCATAGTTTGCCCAATGGATTGGAGCCCGTATCTTGACAGAGAAGTAACAGTTATTGTGCAAACTGCTGATGGATTTCAGGTATCAAAAACGGCGCAAGTTATACCTTCCCCTCCATAATCTTTATTTTCGTTTAAGGCAAAAACTAAGCTCTAGACGTGATAATCTTGACGAAATTAAAAGTTACTGAAAGAGTGCGCACTATAGAATATGCTATTAGAGACGTTGTTGTCCATGCAAAGCAGCTTGCAAAAACCGGCAAAAGGATTTACTATCTCAATATCGGAGACCCAGTGGCTTTTGATTTTGACACACCAGAACACATTAAACACGCTTTAATAAGGGCTGTTGAAGAGGGGGCAAACGCTTACTCGCCTTCTGAAGGGTTACCGGAGCTTAGAGAAGCTATAAGCCAGAAGGAAAAGAGGATTAATGGGGTCGACATTTCTGCTGAGGATGTTATTGTCACTTCTGGAATTTCTGAAGGCATCCATATGGTTATGGCTGGCCTCATCGACGTTGGAGACGAAATTCTCCTTCCTGGACCAACCTATCCGCCTTACATTTCCTATGCCAAATTTTTCAGCGGAAAGCCTGTTACCTATGAGACCGTTGAAGATGAAAGATGGCAACCAAACATTGAGGATTTGCGAACCAAAATTTCAGAGAAAACCCGTGGAATCGCTGTCATTAATCCTAATAATCCTTGCGGCGCGCTTTATGAAGAAAGAGTTGTCAAACAGATTTTAGACCTAGCAGGTGAATATGACCTTCCGGTCTTGTCGGACGAGATTTACGACCAAGTAATATACGAGAAAAAGTTCGTCAGCACGGCTCATTTGGCTAAAGAGGTTCCGGTAATAGGGTTTAATGGTTTTTCAAAAGCGTACTTAATCACTGGATGGAGACTCGGCTATGTATATTTCCACGACCAAGAAGATGAGTTGCAAGAGTTAAGGCAGTGCATCGAAAAAGAGGCTAGGATAAGGCTTTGTGCAAACACGCCAGTTCAGAAAGCCGGAGTAGCGGCTCTAAACGGACCGCAAGATCATGTGAAGGAGATGGTTGAAAAACTTAGGCGGAGAAGGGACTACGCTTGGAAAAGGCTAAATGAAATGGAAGGGATAAGCTGTGCCAAACCAGAAGGAGCTTTCTATGTTTTCCCGAAAATTCATGCGGTTGAGCGGAAATGGAAAACAGACATGGAATTTACATTGAACCTTTTGAAGGAGACAGGAGTGCTTCTGGTGCATGGGTCCGGATTTGACCCGGTCTATGGTGCTGGACACGTTAGAGGAGTTTTCCTTCCGCCAATTGAAACGCTTGAACAAGCCTTCAACGAACTTGAGCGCTTCATGAAGAAGAATAAATAAGGACGCCGTTTTGGTTCTCTTTTAGCCTCGCCTTACTAGTAGATGGGTATTCCTTCTTTTGGATCTTGAACTAGCTTTGAGAATGCTTCCATCAGTTTTTTAGTTATTGGACCTGGCATTCCGTTGCCTATTGTTCTTTTGTTAATTTCTCTCACAGGCACAATCTCTGCGGCTGTTCCCGTGAAAAACACTTCTTCCGCGTTGAACAATTCGCAGGGTGTTATGTTCTTTTCTACGACTTCGTATCCTTGCTTTCTGGCAAGCTTCGCCACGGCATCGGCAGTTATGCCAGGCAGTGCACCTGTATAACTTGGTGGTGTGAATAGTCTTCCGTTTTTGACTATGAAAATGTTTTCTGCTACTCCTTCGCATATGAAGCCGTTTTTGTCGAGGCATATGGCTTCGTCAACGCCGCTTATGTTTGCTTCAATTTTTGCCATTATGCTGTTGAGGTAGTTAAGGGACTTTATCTCGTGTGTTGTTGCGTCCACAGGGTCTCTTTTAACCCATGAGAGCATAGCGGTGACGCCCTTTTCTTTTGCTTCGCCTTTGTGCAATGCGATCGTGTCGGTTATTACGATAATTGTGGGTTTCGAACATTTCTTCGGATTAAGTCCCAAGTCTCCTATTCCCCTCGTGACTACTAGCCGAATGTACGAATCCTTCAAGTTGTTTTTTCGCAGGGTTTCCAGGACCGTTTGAATCATCTCTTCTTTTGTCACTGGAATTTGCAGCATTATCGTGTGGGCTGAGCGGTAAAGTCTGTCAATGTGTTCTTTCAGTTTGAATACTACGCCGTTGTACGCACGGATTCCCTCGAAGACGCCGTCGCCATACAAGAGTCCATGGTCGTAAACTGAAACTTTTGCTTGTGACTTTGGATAGTATTCCCCGTCCACGTAGACGAGTAACTCTGTTTCCAATATTTTATCCCCCGATCTGGAGAACTTAATCTATCCAATTAAGGTTTGATATATTTTTTGGAAGGATCGGCTGCTTTACACCATTGTTAACCATGGAATTGCGGTCTTTTTGAGAGATGCTTTGGCAGCGGTAGCGGTTTGAAGGGTTTGTCTCTAGTTGTTTCTTCAATCTCGCTTGTCAGCTTTGCAAGTCTCATTTTGCGTATTTCTCCATGTTTTCTATCTCTTACTGGAAGCACGTCAGACTCGATTTCTTTTTGTCCCACAACAATTATGTAGGGAACCCACTCCATTTCAGCCTCGCGAACCCTCTTCTGCAAAGTCAAAGCCCGATCGTCAATATCCACACGTATGCGATGAGATTCTATTGTATCAGCCAGTTTTTCAACTTCTTCAAGGTATTTGTCTGACATTGGAATGACCCGTACTTGTGTTGGTGAAAGCCATAACGGGAGCATGGGTGGTTTGCCGCTTTGCTGTTCCTTGAAGGCATTTTCCAATAATGCATATACGCATCTTTCAATTGCTCCGCTTGGGGAACAGTGCAGAATCAGTGGATGATGTTTTTCGCCTTTTTCATCAACAAAGGTTATGTCGTATCTTTTTGCGTTTTCCACATCTATCTGGTCTGTTGAGAGGGCTGCAGCCTTGTTTTGATTGTCTACGACGTTGAAATCCCACTTCAGCATGAAATAGAAGAATCGTTCCTTCCACATCTCAACTAAGACAGGTTTGCCAAAGATCTTCGCCAAAGAACTGACGAACTCTTTATTCTCTTCGTAAAAGTCTTTTGTAAAACGTATCGCCGCTTCATAATAGTCCTTGGATAAGCCTATTTCCTCTAGGATTTGTGTGCACAGTTTGAATCTTGTTATCAGCTCTTTTTTGGCTTGTTGAAGGTCTGTGCAGAAGGCGTGGCAGTCGGGCATGGTGAAGGCTCTAAGCCGTCTTAAACCTACAACTTCGCCGCTTTTTTCTCGTCTAAAACTGTAGCGAGTTAGCTCGTAAACTTTTAGGGGCATGTGTTTGTAAGAGAACTGTGCGTCATGAATCATCAAGAACTGCCCGAAGCACGCTGCAAAACGCAGAAAAAGTTCTTTGTCCTCTGATTTTAGCAGGTATTGTCTTGCAGGAAAACGGTTTATGTAATCCGCCAAGCTTGGATGTTGAAAGTCATACATAACCGGAGTTTCAACTTCCATGGCGCCGTATTCTATCATTTTGGTTGTGACAAGCTGTTCAAGCAGAGACTTGATCAGTCGCCCTTTTGGATACCAGCGGATGTTTCCAGGGTCGCTTCCAAGCTCGTAATCGGCTATTTCCAGTCTTTTCATTAGGAGCACATGTGGCGGCATTTGCTGGCTAGCTCTTACTTTTGAAATCTCGTATTTTGCGAATCTTTCGAGGTTTTCGTGACCTTTGAAATTGAATTCTTCGACTGGCATCATTTTTCCGTCTGGTTGCAGAATGTACCAGAAAGACTCTAGCTTTTCTTCGGCTTTCACTGCTTCAGAAACCTTTTCTTCGGCTTTCACTGCTTCAGAAACCTTTTCTTCCTTTTCCTCTTTTATTTCGGCGGGTAGGATTACGCGTGATTGTTCGGCGAGCGGATGTCCTTTTACTGATACCGTAAACTGTTTGTTCCATCCGAAGGGTGCGCGGTGTGTTTCTATGCCTTTCTCTTTTGCGTATGCTTCCACAGCCTTAACTACTTTTAGTGCTTCGTTGGGCTTTGCTAGGTTGCTGCTCAAGTGAGCGTAGGGATAGATTAAGATTCTGTTTACCTTCAGCTTTTCGAGGAATGCTTGAACTTCGTCTATGGCTTTCTTTGCTACCGTTGCATCGTCGCCTTCTTCAACTGCCGTGAACAAGACAACGATTTCTTCCAGGCGTACTTCTTTCTTTTTTGCTTCTTCAGCTGTGGCTATTTCCTTCTGGACGGGTTTGTATTCGATGAAGTTTGAGTGCAACTGTAATATTCGCATGAAAAATCGCCTCTCATTCAGCCCTTATATCGCCACTTCTCAAGCATCTTCTCCTTTTTCGTTTTCTTCTTATATTCTTTGTAATGCTCCTTACATAGATAGGCACGTCTTTCGCTACTGCCAACGTTTAAGCCCGCTGATCTAACCTTTTCTGCTGAGAGCGAACGAACGGCTTCTCTGCTGCAGCCAGACACACTGCACTTCACGCCTTTATCAACTCGTCCCAAACGTTAACGCCTCTTGCATCCTGCTAACTTTAATGGCAATACAATACACATCATCCCTTAATTTCTTTTTCATAAAGCAAACGCGCCCTGCGGTAAATTTCTGCCCTGTCGCCAAGAAACGTTGGACCAACACCCTCAACAACAAGCGAAGCAGCCGCAGAACCAATACACGCACACCATGAAGATTCTTCACCGCGAGTGTATTCAGCTAGAAAAGCACCAATAAAAACGTCTCCAGCCCCTGTTGGGTCAACAACTTTCTCAGACATATAAGCTGGAATTTTATAGACGGATTTTTCTATTGAAAGCACTGCGCCTTTGGTTCCCAAAGTGACAATAACCGTTTCAACACCATATTCATGAACTGCTTTTATGGCTGAACCAAGGTCTGAGAGACCAGTTACAGCTTCAATTTCTTTCAAAGATGACTTGTAAGTTTTGACGCGTTCCAATATGCGTTTGTCTTTCAACGATCCGAAGGTAACGTTTCCGTTTGAATCAAAATTTCGCACAAGTCCATGCGGATCCAGAGACAAAACTTCAGCACAATTTCTTAGTTTCTCTACCACCTCGTATGAAATTTCGCCAGCTATGGGTGCAATGTGGATAACTTTAGCTTTCAGATTATTAGGCAAGTCTTCGATAGTGATAGGCGGAGCTCTACTCATCAACCGTAGGGCCCGGTCCGACAAGTCGCTAGTATATTTTAACTCAAAACGTGTAGTCTGAGCATTCTCAACTTTGACCAATCCAGATAAATCAACTCCCTCTTGCCTAAGCCACCATAAATAAGCCTCTGGAAAATCACCCCCAACCTTAGAGACAACAGAAACCGTTGCATCCACACACCTAACGGCAAAAGAAACATAAGCTGCAGAACCGCCCAAAACAACAAAGGGCGTTTGTCTGTCTGGCAGAAAAATAGAATCTATAGCAAAATGACCAACAACCGCAATGTCAAACACTTGTAATTTGGCCTCCGCCCAGAATATTATATGAAAGTGAACTTAAAAACAACGGAACCCACTCCTCATCCTAATTTAACCGTTTTCACGTTAAGCTTTTATTATCCAATTACAGAATCGTTTTGATGCCTCCTTCTGGGGGCGATTATAAATGAAGCCAGTTTAGTTGCTGCATGCTTGCAGTTTAAGCATACCAAAACAACAGAACACATCTTTTTTTAAATAAACAAGTTTCGGGGTTTAAGGAGGTGATGTTTAATGCTTAAAATTCGTAACATGACAGTTGAAGATGTGGAGATAGTTGCGAGAATTGTCGCCTTGGACCATGATAATGACTCTGAGAAAGGCTACAGAGAAGCCAAACAGCACACGCTAGATCATTTAAAAATCGTTCCTCAACATTGCTACGTGGTGGAAAACGACGCCAAACAAATTATTGCGGCCATGGTTATACATCCGCGCGATGATGTTTTTGAAATCGAGGATTTCCACGTCAAAGAAATTCAGCAAAACAAGGAAGCTTTAGCCTTGCTCAAAGCAAAGCTCTTGGAATACTTGAAAAATGTCCAAACAGAGGTCCTATGCTGCCCTTATGCCATAAGGAGACTTATGGAGACATATTAAATCTTTGATTGAAGCAGAAGAATTGCTTTGGCCAGATCTCCTCCACATTCTTCCAGCGCCTTTCTGGCTTCTTCAGAGCTTTTGCCTGTCTGATCTGCCACGAGCCTAACGTCCTCTTCAGGTATTGTTGGTGCCTTGCGTTCCGCGGCTTTCTCGCTTATTTTTCCGCCAGTTACCTGAAAGATTTTTTGTCCCTGCATCTCAAGGATTGACACTTCTGGTTCTTCAATGGTTATTTCTTTGCTGCTTGTCTTTATGATTACTCGCTCTACGTCTTCGACAGAGCCCATGCTTAGACCCATGCGCTGCATCATGCGTTTTGCTTCACGGGGGCTCATTCGCCTATGCATAAGATCTGCCTTCCAGTAGACAATTACTATTCAAACTTCATATACTTAACTATCTTCTAAGCATCCGCGTCTAACCTTAACGGCAACACCAGTTTTGAAGCTTTTCATTTCTTCGCCCGACAAAACAGCTTTTCCAACCGCTAAAACCTTGCCGCCCTCATCAACAATGATAACCTCATCTTTGGGTCGAATTTCATCATCAGCCTTGACAACATGCGCCGCAAAGACATCGCCTCCTTCAGCAATAAACTTTGAGACATCATCTCTAACGGTAACAAAACATTTTGCAGAATCGGCTTTTTCAGCGATTCGTTTCGCACCCACAATGCTTAAAGCGAATAAGCCGTCTGTTGGGCGAAGCGTTGTAAGTCTTTTACCTTTCAAATAAACGTAACGAATTCTGCCAGTTCTTTTAGAATAAATTATTTCCACGCCTTCTGGAAAAAGCTCTGCGCCCACACCCTTTCCGAACTGGTAGTCTGCCACGCTTCTAATCCGACTAATGGCGTCTTTCAAGCTTCCAGAACCCCTAATCAGCATGTTATAATTCGACAAGTATAAACACAACTAAACTAATAAAAACAATTTAGGTGCTTGAGCAATTGCGGTGTGAGGTCTGCGGGCGCAAAATCCTTGGCAAACCCTATAGAGTCATAATTGAAGGAGCAAAGCTAACAGTATGCAGTGAATGCTCAAAACACGGAACAACTGTTTGGGAAGAACCAAAGCCAAAAGGTGTAATGCCGAAACCCAGAACACCGTTTCAGCCCTTAAGAACCCAGAGCCAAAAACCATCAGAAATAACATTAGACACCAGCCTAGAACTCATAGAAAACTTTAACTCGAAAGTAAGGCAAGCTAGAGAAAACCTGAGACTCTCACACGAAGAACTAGGCAAAAAAATAAACGAAAAAGTCTCAGTTCTCAAAAAAATCGAAACTGGAAAAATCAAACCAGACAACACGCTTGCAACAAAACTTGAACACGCCTTAAAAGTTAAGTTGCTCATTCCAGCATCAGAAGAAAAAATTCCACAAACAAAAATTCCGAAAACAGCAAGCCGCGAACTAACCCTAGGAGACCTAATTAAACTAAATAAGAAGGGTGAGGAGAAGGAGGATAAGACGGAACGAAAGCGATCATAGTCCAACGACGAAAAACCTTCGAACCTTCAAGCTTAGAAGAGCTTAAAAACTTAGCCGAATCCACAGGATACAGCGTGGTTGGAAAAATAGAACAAGTTAGAGAACCTGACTCTCGATACCAAATAGGCGCTGGAAAAGTGAAAGAACTTGCCGAACTTGTGAAAGAAACAGCCGCCCAAAAAATAATTTTTGACAATCCGCTGAAATCCGTCCAAGCCTACAATTTAGCAAAAGCAACGGGCGTCGAAGCAATCGACCGCTTTCAACTGATCCTCGAAATTTTCACAAGAAGAGCCACCACAACTGAAGCGCAGTTGCAAATCCACCTTGCGAGACTGGGATACGAGTTGGCGCATGCAAAGGAAAGGGTAAGATTGGCAAGAATGGAAGAACAGCCAGGATTTATGGGGCTCGGAGCATACGAAGTGGACGTTTATTATGAAGCTGTAAAGAAGCAAGTTCATACTGTGCGCAAGAAGTTAAAGAAATCTCGAGGAAAGCGGCTTTTGCACCGTGAAAGGAGAGCAGAACTAGGGTTTTCATCAATTTCTCTGGCGGGATACACAAACGCTGGAAAAAGCTCCTTGTTCAATGCCCTCACAGAGGAAGAAGTTCCAGTAGATAAGGCTCTATTTACGACGATATCCACAACAACAAGGCTTGTGGAATTTTCAAAAAAGAAGTTTCTGTTAACAGACACTGTTGGCTTCATAGACCGTTTACCACTAACGCTGATAGAGGCTTTTCATTCAACCCTTGAAGAAACTATTTACTCAGATCTAATACTTCTCGTCGTGGACATAAGCGAGTCAATAAATATGATTCAGAAGAAACTCGCCGTCTGCCTAGAAACAATAGAACGCATAGACGCATCAGGCGTTCCAATAATAACGGCCCTAAACAAAATCGACCTACTACCGGAAACAGAAATTCGCCAAAAACTCGAAAGCCTAAAAGGAAATGCACCAAACCCTGTGCCGATATCGGCTCTTTACAAAACCAACCTTGACTCACTAAAACACGAAATACTGAACACGTTGAAAAACTACGTTCGAGCCTCAATCACCATCCCATTAACAAGCGAAAACATGTCATTCATTTCCTGGCTTTTCAAGACAGCAGATGTGCAAACAATAAAGTACACGGACAATTCTGCCCATCTGGTTTTTGAAGCAATTCCATGGTTCGCAGAGAAAGTCAAAAGCCGCGTAGAAGAGTCTAACGGAAAATTCGAGAAGGTTTAAGAAAAACATGTTCGAGGTCTTAGTATTAAGGTGGGGCCACAGGCCACGCAGAGACGCAAGGCTTACAACTCACGTTGCCTTGACTGCACGGGCGCTAGGGACCTCAGGTTTCATATTGTCAGATATAGAAGACGAAAAAATCAAGGAAACAATCGAGAAAGTCACAAAGAACTGGGGAGGCCCGTTCTTTTTTGAGATGGGAACGCCTTGGAAAAAAGCTGTAAAAGACTGGAGAGCAAAAGGTGGAATAGTTGTTCACTTGACAGCTTATGGAGAAAACATTCAAAAGAGCGATGTATTACAAAGGATTAGGACTTCAGGAAAAAACATCTTGGTTATTGTTGGAAGCCAAAAAGTTCCAAGAGAATTCTTCTCAGAAACAGTTTCTGACTTTAATGTGGCTGTTGGAAATCAACCCCACTCAGAATGTGCAAGCTTAGCCGTTTTTTTAGACCGTTTATTCGAAGGAGAGGAATTGAAAAAGGGTTTTGAGAATGCGAGGGCTAGGATAATTCCCCAGAAAAGAGGGAAGAAAATTGCAAGAAAATTGTGAGATTCCAATTCAGATTTCATAAAGAGATTTAAATTAAAGCTTACAGATATATATTATAGAGAAACGAGTGTACAACGTTGAGCAAAAGGGTCATCATGTTATCAACCATTGACGACACAACATTAATGAAGGTTGCAGAAGCATTAGGCGAAGAAGAAGCCATTAAACTAATTGAAATTCTTAAAAACTCAGATGAAATAACAGACGACGAAATAGCCAACAAAACAGGTATAAGGATAAACTCTATCCGTAAAATCCTCTACAAACTTTATGACCATTCCCTTGTAGGCCTGAGAAGAACACGAGACCCAAAAACTGGATGGTTTGTATTCCACTGGAAACTACAACCAGACCAGCTTGAAGGTTTCATATTAAGCCAAAAACGCCGGGTGCTCGAAAAGCTCAACATGCGACTTGAATACGAGAAAAACCACGACTTCTACTATTGCTACACGCCAGGATGCAAGAGAATTCCATTTGAAGAAGCTGTGGAGCTTGTCTTCCGGTGCCCAACATGCGGCAAACCTTTAATGCATTACGATAATGGCAAAATTGTTCACGCATTAACAAAGAAAGTTGAACAATTGAGGAAGGAACTTGGTGAGTGAAAAGCTTCCATCAAGAGAGCAAGCCTTACAACTTCTCCGTCGGAGTGGGTGCTCAGGAAACGTAATAAAACATTGCGAAACAGCAGCTGGGCTTGCTGTAGAAATCGCAAAAGCCTGCAAAGAAAGAGGACTAGACGTTGATTTAGAACTTGTGGAAATAGGCGCCCTATTACATGACATTGGGCGCGCAAAAACCCATAGTGTTCACCATGCAGTTATGGGAGCTCAAATCGCAAGGTCACTAGGCTTGCCGGAATCAATAATTTCCATAATAAAAAGGCATGTTGGCGGCGGAATAATAGCAAGCGAAGCGAAGAAACTTGGATGGCCAAAGGACATTTACGTTCCACAAACCCTTGAAGAAAAAATCGTTTCATATGCAGACAAGCTTATTGAAGGTTCACAACGGGTTCCGATAGAAAGAACTATAGAAAATTTCTCTAAAGAGCTACCACCTCCCGCCATTGCAAGGATACGAAGACTGCACAACGAAATGTTGGTTTTAATCGGCGACTGCAAATGTCTACCGTGACATTGCTCACAAAGGTCTACAACAATTTTCAACTTAAGCATGTTGACAAGTTTTTGAAGTCCAAACTTGAAGACTTGAAGACAGAGACTAAAATTTGCGGAGCAGTCTCTCGCGGTTGGGTTCAGATAGCTGTCTCTGGCGAAGACAAAGACGTAGCGTTACGTTATCTAGTTGACGAGATAGGACTGTGTCCAACGCGCTTGGAGGATGTAAAGAAACTTTCAATAATGAAAGGATATATCGTAGCCATCGACAAGAGCAAGAGTGAACTCTGCATAGACATAGGAGTCTTCTCACCCAAAATTGTTGATGCCACAATCTCTCTGCAGCATTTACAAGCTCAACTTATGGATGGAAGAAAAGTTGCACTGAAAAAAATTGTTGCGCTTTTTGGTTTCTGTGAGAACTTACCATTGCTCATCAAAATTTCCAGTATCAACAAAGAGAACGGCCGCGTTGAAGCCATGTTTTCGAAAAAACAGCTTAACCACTACAGAGAGTGGACAAAGTCGCTGCTGGACAGATTAATAATCTTAGGCGCATCCCTTTCAGAGATTAAGTTGGCTTTAAAAAAGACAGGATTAAACCGTGACATAGTCACCATCGAACCTCTAGGATTATTTGAATTTGCTGTGGTATGCAAACTTGGAACAGACGCAGCCGGACTGATTCCAAAAATTGGCAAAGACCTACGAAAGGCAAATTTCAGCATATTTAATCCAAGAAGAATTTTGGAGTTCCTCGGGGATTATTTAATCTCCTAAAATCTTTTTCATCTCATCTAGCTCTAAACAACCTATTACTTAACAAGTCACTTTAGACTGTGGTGGGCCGGGCCGGACTTGAACCGGCGACCTCAGCCTCGTAAGGGCTGCTTCAGGCTTGCTTTTCTAAGGCGAGTGTCCTAACCAAGCTAGACGACCGGCCCTTATCTATTTGGGTGTTCTGTTTCAATTTTTGATAGTGAAAACTTGGAGAAATGTTTTTCTGTAATGATTTTTTCGATCACGTCCACGGGGCTATCTAGCTTTGCAAGTTTTTCTTTTACATCCCATTTCTTTCCAATACAGTTCTCTGCATTGATAAACACTTTTGACGTACCCACAATAAATAGCGGGAAATCCTTTACAGAGAGGTATTTGTTTACATAGGTTCTTCCAAGCTCTGATATAACAATGCTAGGAACTCCTTGAAGGGCAGCTTCTCTCGCTATGGTTCCACCCACGCTTACAACAAGATCCGCGTGAGCAACGAGGCTTGCAGAATCCACAAACTCTCTAGAGATTGTTAAGCCTTCTTTTTCTGACTTGTCATATCTGGGGATGAAAAGAACATTTCCCAATGAGGCGAGTTTTTTTGCAATTTTTTTTGTGATGTCGGGTTTTCCAAGGGCGTAAGATGCCCCGGTTTCCATCTGCCTGACAACTATTAGTGGCCTCTTAACTTCAAAGTCTTTTGAGGGTTTGAAGTTTCTGACCCATGCAACCTCGTCTACTCCTTTGAACTGATAGATCTTTGGTTTACCATAAGCTTTGAAGAGACGTTTTGGAATTGCTTCCGAAACGACGAGGGCGCTTGCGAATGGAATTGTTAGTTTATTTACAGCTGTGGCATGCGGTGTGTCGGCGGTCAAGATTATTGGAATGTTTAGCCCAAAGGAGACGCGGCACAATTCCACAGATTGATGCGAGATTGCAACGTCAGGAACGTTATTTTTTAACAGCTTGGATAGTTCAAGAATTCGTCTCGCACTTTCTTCCAGCCTCGTGAAAAGCGTTGCTGGTTCGTATTTTCCGATAGGAGCGAATTCTTCGTTGAGGATTTTTGCTAGTTCCAACGTGTCAGGGTGTTTTCTTGTTGTAAGTATTACTTCATGTCCCAGACGTCTGAGGCGTTTTGCTATTGCTGTTCCATATCGGACGTGTTTGCCTGTGCATGCGTCGTACCAGATTTTCATTTTTTCACCGTCGATGCGTTTGGGTGAAGGTTTTCTTTTTGGCTTCGTATTCGTCTCTTGTCATCATGGGATTTGCTGGTGTTCCCTTTACGACTGTTCCTGGATCAACATCCTTCGTGACAACGCTTCCGGCTGCGATAACCGCATTTTCGCCTATTGTTATGTTTGGAAGTATTACGCTGCCCCCTCCGATTATAACGTTGTTTTTTATTGTTGGTGGCGTTAGGCGTTCGCTCTGGGGAAATTTGTCGTTGAGGAGCGTGCTGTTTGGGGCTATGAAAACATTGTCACCTATTTTGCATCCGTTCGATATGGTTACGTGAGTTTGTATATTACAGTTTTTGCCTATTACGACATCTTTGCCTATGTCGCAGAAACTTCCTATACGTGTTCCATCGCGGATTTCTGTTTTGTCGCCTATAACCACGTAGTTCCAAATAACAACATCTTTGCCGAATCGAACATCCTTGCCGACTACCACACTCTCTCCAATTTTTGGCTTGGGCATAATGTTTCCCTTCGCGTTTATTGTTTTTTAAGGATGTGCGAAGTTTAAATAGTTTGATGGTTTATTTGTTGTTTCCGTTAGGAGGTTGAAGGCGTTTGACTAAAGAGAAGGTCTTGGTGGTCGGTTTGGGCGAAGTTGGACGCCCACTTTTTGAGTTGTTGAGGGAAAGTGAACATTTTTTTGTTTACGGTTTTGACACTGCTGAAGAGAAAATGCGCGAGATAAGACAAGATGCACTACCAAGTGAAGTTGACATCATGCATATCTGTATTCCATGCTTTACCCGAGACAAATTTGTGAATGCTGTGGTAGGCTATGTGGAGCGGTTTAAACCGAAGCTTGTTATCATAGATAGCACAGTTCCACCCGGAATAACAATTAACGTGTATGAACGGTGTGGCTGTCTTGCTGCAAATTCTCCTGTTCGTGGAGTACATAAAAACTCAGAGCATATGGAGTGGGAGTTGAAACGGTGGACAAAGTACGTTGGCGGTGCTAATGCAGAAGCTGCTACAGTTGCTCGCAAACATTTCGAAAAATTGGGCTTAAAGACCAAAGTTTTGAAAAGCTCCTTGGAAACCGAGTTGGCTAAGCTTTTTGAAACTACTTACAGGGCTTGGATGATTGCTTGTTTCCAAGAAATGCACCGCATTTCAAAGCATTTGAACGCTGATTTTGATGAAGTTGTGGATTTTTTGGAGGACACTCACCGCGTTAGATTTGACAGGCCAGTGATGTTCCCTGGAGTAATTGGTAAACATTGCGTGATTCCGAATATTGAACTTCTCTTAACGTGTTATGATTCGGAATTTTTGCGCTTGATTTTAAAGTCTAATCAGAAGCGAAAAAATGAAATTAAAGATGAAAGTGTTTGGAGCGAGGCTGAAAAAGTTAGGAAAAGGGCGGAAGCTTTAGAGAAGGAGTTGATGGAAAAACACGATCGAAATGTTGCATAACTGTTCAGTACATGTGGAGACTCTTTTCAACTTGGAAGATTATGAATTCCTGATCCTCTTTCGTCATCGAATTACACATAGGTAGGGCTAGCAAGTTTCTGTACAATTTTTCTGCTCTCTCCAGTTTTCCAACTTTCTTTACTCTTTTATAACTTGGTTGCATGTGTAGCGCATATGTCCCTATTTGGGCTTCAACGTTCTCCTTTCGGAGATTTTCAATGATTCTGTCTCTTGCCCCCTCTTTTTCAATGTAGACTGCATAGGTTTGGTAGACGTGCTTGGTGTTCTCCCTTTTTTCTGGCGCTCTAATTAAATCTGTTTCAGCAAGCAGCTTGTTATAATAATTGGCTAGCTCAATTCTTCTATTGATCATTGCATCTATTTTCCTAATTTGTGCCAGCCCAATAGCACTCAAGACATCACTAAGTTTGTAATTGGTTCCAAACTGAACAAATTCGGTTTTTCCGTTCTTCGTCTTCATACCGAACTTTTTTAGACTTGCAAGCTTCTCTGCGTAAACATCGTTGCTGGTGACAGCCATGCCGCCCTCTCCCGTGGTTATTATTTTTCTCGGATGAAAGCTGAAGCATGTTATGTCCGCCATCGTTCCTGTCTTTTTTCCATTATGTTCTGCGCCTAGGCTGCATGCAGCATCCTCTACGATAAACAAGCCATATTTTTCTTTAATTTCGATCAATGGAGCCATGTCTAACGGATTTCCACCCCACGAGACCGGTATGATGCACTTTGTTTTTTTGGTGGTGGCTTTCTCTATTTCAGCTGGATCTACATTGTATGAGAACAAGTCCACATCCACCAATATGGGCTTTGCGCCAATCCATCTCACAATGTTCCCAGTTGAAGGATGCGTGAAGTCAGGCACGATCACTTCGTCGTCGGGTCCTATTTCCAATGCTCTTAAGGCTAATTCTAAGGCTGTCGTACACGATGTGGTGGCAACAGCGTAGCTTACGCCAACATACCTTCTGATTTTCTCTTCAAACTCTCTTGTTTTTTGCCCTTCGGTTAGCCAACCAGATCGCAAAACTTTGCTGACTTCGTTAATCTCTTCTTCACCTACAACTGGCTCTATCAACTTTATTTTTTTGTCTCTCATTCCATGCCCCTTCTTAATCCTGCCTCCACATCAAGATTTAATAAAGGCTTTCATATTTAAAAAGATGAAAACGTTTTTAACGACTCTTGCTCTAGGTGCTTAGACAAGGTGGAATCTGATGAAAAATGACAAGGCTGTAGTGACCGGGGGCGCAGGATTTATCGGCTCGCATTTGTCTCGCAGATTGGCGGAATTAGGATATGACGTAGTCATACTAGACAATTTAATCAGAGGAAGGTACGAGTACGTTAAAGATTTAGTGGACGAAAAGAAGGCAACTTTCGTCGAGGGGGATATCAGAAATCCTTCCATTGTGCGCGACACTCTCAAAGGAGCAAAATACGTTTTTCATGAAGCTGCGGTCTGCATAAATTATTCGCAGACGCATCCTGAGGAGACTATTGACATAAATGTTAATGGAAGTTTTAATGTTTTTAAGGCAGCCGCTGAGGCGGGTGTTGATAGGTTGGTTTTTGCTTCCTCTGCTTCGGTTTATGGCAATCCTCAATATCTTCCCATGGATGAGAACCACCCGTTCAACCCCATAACCCCGTATTGCGTCAGCAAGATTGCGGGAGAGTACTTTTTGAGAATCTTTGCGCCGCAAGGGTTAAAGTACAATATTTTGAGGTATTTCAATGTTTATGGTCCGAAGCAAAGCATTGATGCCTTTTATACATCGGTGATCATAATTTTTATGAAAAACGTGCGAGAAGGTAATCCTCCTGTGATCTGTGGTGATGGAAGTCAATCTATGGATTTTGTAAATGTTCGTGATGTAGTGGAGGCTAATGTTCGAGCCGCGGAAAGTGATGTATGCGGCGAAGTTTTCAATGTTGGGAGCGGAACATCGACAACAGTTAAAGAATTAGCGGAGATAGTAATCAAATCATTCAAGAAGAATCTGGAGCCATTATACCAAAAGGAACTAAAGATAATTGTTCGCCGTCGTCAAGCCGATATATCTAAAATAAGAGGCTTACTCAAGTTTGAGCCCAAGGTCAGTTTAGAAGATGGCTTAAAAGAAATAGCGAAGGATATAATGACCCATCCAAACTATTACTAGGCAACCCTGAAAATTATGGTTGGCATTAAGCTTTATCAGATTAAGAGAAAGCATTAATTAATATTATTTTATGATGTTAGATTTGTTGATAAGTTGGTGAGAAGGTGTCTGAGGAAGTAATATTCGGGGATAACAGCAAGATTGAAGGTGAAAAAGTAAAATTAGGAAAATTCATCAAAATAGGGAAAAACACACTTATAAAAGGAAAAGAAATCTTTATTGAAGACAAGGTCATAATAGGTGATAACACTACAATTTCCGCGGAACAAATTCATATAGGCTTTGGCTCAAAAATTGAAGAAAACTGCAAAATAGTACTGGCTGGTGGAAATTCAAAATTCTCTGTTGGCGACAACTGCCTCGTTGGACACGACAGTAAAATAATCGTACCAATCTTTAAAGCTGGAGATTACGTCACATTACACAATCACCTATTCGTTAATGGAACCAAGCCATGTAGCATAGGTAGCAATGTCTGGATAGGACAAAACTGCATACTAAATGCAGTCGAAACACTTACAATAGGAAATGGTGTAGGAATAGGAACATATAGTTGTGTTTGGACCCATGGAGGTCATGGAGAACTCTTAGAAGGATGCACAATATTCAAGAGAGCTCCAGTTGTCATCGAAGATGATGTATGGATAGTTGGCTCTTACAACGTAATATCTCCTGGAATAAGACTTGGAACAAAATCTGTGATTCTAACAGGATCAGTTGTAACCAAGGATGTCCCTCCATATTCTTGCGTAGCTGGTAATCCAGCTAGAGATATCACGGACAAAATACCAACGTATAAGGATATGACGTTAGACGAGAAACTTGAGATGATGAAAGGTTTCATGAAAGATTTTGCAGACACTTTCTACAAAAACAGTGCTATAAAAATAGAGAATGGCTGGCGGATCAAGGAAGGAGAAAACACTTTCGAAATCATTTTTCTCCAAGAGGCTGATGATAGTATCTTAGAAGATGAAACCACAAAAATCATTTTTACAAAAAAGAATGCAATGACCAAGGATTATAAGAGAATGACCGTCTTTGACCTCGCTACCAAGAAGTACACAAAGAAGAAAACAGAAATTGAAATTAAAATCATCAAGTTTCTGCTCTACTCAAAAGCAAGATTCCTACCACTAACTCCATACTAAGACGAAGTGACTATTTTTCATATCCTTTGCGTTGCAAAGCACTAAAGTCTTGGCATATACAGTGTTTTAGAACCTCCCGCTCTGAGAGAACGCGATCTAACCCCATTAACCTTGCTCTTGCTAACAACTCTCCCACTTTTAATCCACCGGTGTTTAGGGCAATAACAGGTCTAGGTCCTAAATCAGCCAATGTCCAGCCCATATGTCCAACTTTTGGTTCTTCTGTCGGCAAGCAATTTAGACCATGTTTACCTAACGATTTTCTTTCTACAAGTCCATTAAGTTGGATAACAGTGATCCCAGGAGCCAATTCCCTAAGTTTTTTTGCAGAGATGTCACCTTCTTCACCGATAACCATTTTGCGACTTGGGTAGGTGTTTACAATAATTGCGTCACAATCTCTGATGTTAATCTGAGTGTTTGATTCTTTTAAACTGCCGCCGATTTTTGTTCCACCCAAATGTTTAACCTCGCTACCACTTGCATTTGTAACCCAGAGAACGTTTGCGCCAGCCACTGAAAGAGTTTTGACAATGTTTTTGCTAAACTTGTTGTCGCCTACAAGAATTATTCTGGATTTAAAAACTTCTATTTCTGCTTCAAACAATGCTTTCAGACATAGGTGTCCAATATGATCGAAAATTTTTAACCTCTCATGTTCTTCATTTGTTCCCAAAACAGGAATTCCTTTTTTCCAGCATTCGCGTAGGTCTAAATCTTCTTCTCGGAATTCCCAAGATTCATACATCAATGGTATTACTGCCGTCGGTTTAAGGTTTGATATAAATTCCTTATTGATGGGTCTGAGGAAACCAAGATTTGTTACAATGTCTGCTTCTCCAATAATTTGAGGTGTTAGATTTTCAACAATTTGAAGTTTCTCCTTTTTGATGCCAAAATACTTTGCTAACAAAAGTGTATTTTCTGTTATGTCTTTGGCCCTACCATATCTAGAGTCTCTAGTTACCGCAATGACTTTTGCCGCGTTAGCCATAGCAGCAATTAATGGAGTGAATACATAGTTTCCACTCGCTGCTTCGGTTAGAACAACAAGACCAGTCATGTCTAAATTCAAGTCCGCAATCAATTTACTCACGAGTTTTTTAACCCTTAATGGAGATCTTATTCCTGTTTTCTCTCGTAGCACAGTTTCAGTTTGAATAGTCAAGACAAAGAACCTTCTCTTAATAAGATAGACATCTTACGACGTATTGAAAAGATTTTCTCAACGAGTGGAATAAGAAACGGTTAAACAGTTGCCACAAACAAACTCTGAAGGAATGAAAAGCCAAATGATAGTTTGTCTATAGCGCCTTTTTTAACCTTATATAGCCTTTCATTGTAAGAAAAACTTGGAAGTTCGCACATAAATGAGTCCCTTGACGGTACTTGCATACGCCATTCTTATCTTCTTCTTAAGGTTCGGTCAATGGTACTTGTTTTTAGGGAGAAGGCTAGGAGAAAAGCATCTGGCGTATGTTGATACGTGGTGGTTTCTGAGCGAAACGAGAAAGCTCAAAAAGGGCAATTTCAAGCTTGCTAGCAAATACAGAGAAGACAGAATTGAATCAGACAACCATTACCCTCCGCTGTTTCTGTATCTGCTTGCAATCATTCCCGACAGATATGTTGATTACGCGATAAGGTACGGTTCACCTCTCTTGGATGCACTATTAGCCTCTACCCTATTCTCTTCAGTAGTTCTCATGACAAACAGTATTGAGCTTGGCCTAGTAGGCACACTCGTGTATTTTAGTTCACCAATGATTTTTCAGCAAAATTTCTGTTTGTGCGTCCGACCTTTAACCATATTTTTCGTTTCTATCATTTACTTACTTTCCTGCAATTTTTCAATTCCAAGTTTTTTGGGCCTTTCCATACTTATTTCAATAATACTTCTACTTCACAAGTTCGCAACCCAAGTTGTGATCTTCACATCTTTGGCTTTCTTAATTATTGGAAGATTTGACTACTTGTTATCTGTCGTCGCGGGCTTCTTGATCTCCATGCTTATCTCCAAAGGATACTATTTGAAAGTTTTAAAAGCACATATCAATCGGTTGAGGTCAAGTGATCTAAAACAGTTTGCAGATAGCCGCGCTAGGAACCCGTTAAAGAGGACGTTGGTTCTTGCGGTTTACTGTCCTTGGCTTATTTTCTTTGCCATTTCAGTTTTCATTTTGGATCCAAATCTTTTTTCGATTGTTTCGGCTTGTACTTTTACGTGGATTATGGCATTGATCGTACCTTCGATAATAACTAACTTTTGGATTATGAGAGTTATAGGAGAAGGATGGAGATATCTTGGATATCTAGTTTTTCCGTTAGCTTTTTACGCCGCAGCGGTGATTGACCACTCGCCAATCCTGCTATGGACGTACATACTTTTCGCGTTCTCAGGTCTTGTGATTGGCTATTATTATACACGGAGGCTATATCAAACGCACCAAAAATATCTCATAGACCATGAAGATATAGAAATATTCAAGAAAATGTCCTCAATTGAGGGAAACAGAATAATTGCTTATCCAAATGAGTTTACCTATGTGGTCTCATATTTCAGCGAGAAAGATTATGCTACAGTGCCAGAAACTGCAGACATCACAGTCGTTAATAAAGAGTTAGTTGAAGAATCGTTACACAAAACGCTTGAAGAAAGAGGTTATTTGGTGAAATTCGAAGAGAAAGAGTGGATTGTTTATGTTCGCTAATTCTTGGCAACTGTTACAAGTACGTGTTCAAGGTATTCGTCTCGCCAAGAAAAGTACGGACATAACAAAAAAAACCCCAGGAATTAGAACAGGATCTTCAAGCAGAATTTTCAGAATCCTTTTTCTCTCCGTAGGCTTTTGCGTAAGCCCATCTAGGGTTTGTCCATATTTTTCTTGCAAATTCTTATAGGGTTTTCTTGCAAAGAGAGTCTTTCTTAAGATGCTTCCAAGCTGGTTAGTTTCGTCATGAATCATGCAGCCCTCTTTAGGGTCAACCATGCCCAACCTGTATCCCCTTGAGAAAACTCGAATCAGCATGTCCAAATCGTCGCTCAAAGCATACTCGTGACGGAACAATCCGACCTTCTGTAAAACTTCCCTCCTGAAAAACAGTATGTTAGCGCCTCCTAGTCTTGTCATTGAAATACACTTAGCCATGTAAGTTCGTGGCTTCGACTTGATTGCAGGTATGCCCACTATGTCATAGCCTTCGTTGAACTTACTCACGGATGCAGATATTGCAGTAGGACTCAAGTATTCATCTTCATCCAAAAATAAAATGTAATCTCCTTTACTCTTGAGGTAACCATGATTTCTCTTTTCGGCTGGGAACCCTTTAAAATCAACCAGTATCAACTCTATATTCGGGTGTGTCTGTTTTCTAACATGGTCAGCACAAATTTTTGCTTTCATTTTATTGTGAACGGGAACCACGATAGAAACAAGTTTGTTCTGACCATGCATTAAGACTGCCCCCCGATGCATTCTTTGTACGTATTCAAAAGCATAGGAATAACAACTTTGGGCATATGCGTTTTCTTCAAGTAGGCATATTCTTTTTCCCATAGTTTATCTGACACATTTTTGATAACGTTAACAGTTTCCTCTTCGGCGCTTAAGTCTTTTAACGGAAAGTCTTCATATTCTGGATATTCCGAAGAGACATAAGCTATGACTGGCCTCCCACATGCTATGGCCTCCAACGAAACCAGCCCTAGAGACCCCAGCCTAAACCGATCAATAATCACGTCGGCATTCCAGTAGTATTCATTAAGTTTTTCATGAGAGACCTTAGGCAAGACGCTTAGGCGCAGACCAAGTGAAGACGCCAAGGCTATAGTCCTGTCAAAATCCACACCATACGCAATAATACTCACATCTACTTCATTCTTGATCTGGCTCAAAGCTCGTATGGCCACATCAGTACCCTTTACACTCCAACTGGAATCGCTCGCAATCAGAACCCTTCTCTTTCCATCATGCGCAACTACAGGTCTAGGATAAAAAAGTTCAGTATCCACGGGGTTAGGTAAATACTGTGCATCGTCAGTAAACTGTTTTGCTATACCGAGAACATCAGGGGTGCTAACAAATATCTTGTCGCAATGTTTCAAGTTGTGCTTAACTACTCTACCCCACAGAGGATGCTGCAGACTTGCCCTCAAATCGCTGCCATGGGCATGACCAATTAAAGGTCTTTTACCTAAACGGGCTGCAATGTAACAGTCTTGAAGAAGATAGTGTGCATGGTAAACATCGCCTTTGGCTCTCAGAATCTTATATGCCAAACCGAAAGTTTTACTCCAAAAACCTCTAGTGCGTTTAATATGCTGCTTTTCTATGTCAGGCGGCATATACTTTAGCAAAGTCTCCCCAACGAAAGCGCAATCATTAACCATAACAACTTTCATTGCAGCACCGTAAAACTACAAACAATATTCGTACCTTAAATCTTTTCTAAAATTTACTCCAATTGAAATTTCCGAAATCTTTCACCTTCGATCATCTGGAACTCCTTCTTCCAAGACAAGCCTCCAATATCACCCAACGCAACCGAGGATAAATCCAAAATAAACTTGGTTCACGTTTCCTAAGAGCAATAACTAACCCTCGCGCCGGGCTCGTCGCAAAAAGTCTAAGTATTTTCAAAACCGAATGTTCCGACGCAAAAAACCGTGCGTGTACTGATCGTTCATGTTCAATATAATTTCTTACGCTTTCCCTTATGTGCTTAGAAACCACAGTTTTATCTACTATCCACTTATAAGGAGTTTCTTTGGCGATTTTTGTCTTTAAGATGCTGTCGCAATATGTTGGATGACTGGTTGGAAATCCACCGAGCTGCCTCATTACTTTTGTTCGAAAAATATTGTTATCAATGGAGTAGAACCAACCGATCTGTCTTCGACTCCATTCGTATTCTTCCAGTTTACGTAAAGTAGGATTGGTGGACATTCTGAAGCCTTGAGCAACTGCAACTCTGCTGTCATCCATATAAGGCGGAATCCTCTCCCACCAGTTCTTCGCCAAGATTATATCTTGTTCTATGCTAACAAAAAATTCAGACTCAACATGCCTTAAAGCTTCGTTCGCCCCGCTTGGGATTCCGCTTTTAGGATTGTGATAGACTGTCCAATTGAAGTCCCGCGCAATCTCTCTTGTCTTATCCGTACTGTGGTCATCGACAAGTATTTTCTGATTTATGTTCTCATAGGGAATAACTTGGTCAATTCGATTGAGGACCGATGGTAAAAAACGTTCTCCATTCTTCGCCCACATAACAATGTCTACTTTCCTGTCCACCGGATCCCCTGTACAAAAAGGGCAATTCATATCTCATAAACATATAGTTTTCTGCACAGTATCTACTTCAACGGAGCACTTAAGTGAGAAAAATTTTCGAGTAAAGAATGAATGCACACTTTGTTTACGTATTTGCTACCAAATTCTGGAACTTTCTTTTCATTAAGCTCCTCAGTTTTTATACTTTCGACAGGAACTCGTCTAATGTTAGATTACACATACAAAACACCTATTCCACCCCAACCTTGCTTCCAATCCTTAACTATTTCGACATGTTCATATCCATCTTTAATCTCACGCCAAAACTTATCCACCTCACATTCAGTTTCAGGAGGATGAGGACAGATGTCGTGAAAAGCTATTATTCCACCGCTACGAACCAACTTACTATATATTTCAAAATCCATCTTTACACCGCCATACGAGTGATCCCCATCTATAAAGAGGAAATCCAGTTTATGCCCTTCAAGGATCCTCTTAACCATATTAAAAGTGGAAAGGGCGTGAGAATCTTCACGAAGTAGATGCAATCTTTGTCCATGTGTTGTAAATAATTCATAGAGAGAACCCCTCCATTCGGGATAGCCACCGCCAAATTGCCCACCTGGAAGATCCACGCTGATTATCACCGCATCCACATCAGAAACTCTAGCAAACAAGAATAGCGTTCCGCCTTCAGCCGTGCCAATTTCCAATATAAACTTCGATTTTTGATTTGCTAGAATTTTCAAAAGTTCCGTAATCTCTTCTCTTACTTGTTGAGGTGCTATGCTTGCCCGCAGAAAAGGAAACGCGTAAGAAGTTCTAAAGGCTAGATTTATGTAATCGTCTAGATTGTTACACCTGTTCGTTGTCCATTTTAGCCTAGCAACTGAATATTCAAGGGGAACAACCATTCTAAACCATTTTTCGCTGCATAGAATCTTTCTGAGAGTCTTAGGAATCTTCATATCTTTATCGCGCCATTCAATACAAAGCTTCGGTAACTAAATTGTTAAACAATGACTTATTAATTGCGGGGCACATTAGACACAATACTATTTCTATCCATGTTTCGTGTTCTTTGGCAAGGCCAGCGTTCAAGACTTTGCTCTAGGTTTCCACTCTAGACAAGCCTTCAGAATTACCCAGCGGTCGAGAGTGTAGAAGATGAGTAGCTGTGGACATTTTTTCTTCAGTGCTATGTGAAGAGCCCTAAATGGACTGAGTAGAAAAAGTTTAAAATTTCTCAGAACCTCTGGCCTTCTGTTTAGCGAAGTAATATAGTTCTTATGCATTTTATAATCATGCTCAATAAAATACCTTACACCGGGTCTTATGTGACCCGAAATCACACTACGATCAATAACCCACTTGAAACCCCTTTCTTCCAATAGATCACGTGCCCGTGCATGATCGTGAACATTTATTCCAAATCTGCGAAGCACATTCGTGCGATAGAGGTTATTGTCTATGGTTATGGTTAAATTCCTTGACCTTTCATCGCGGCGATCTATGATGTATTCGTCGAATTTCCTAAGAAATGGATGCGTTGACACTCGAACGCCTTGAGCTACAGCCACTTTATCATTTTTCATGTACCTCGAAATTTTTTCCCACCAGTCATCCGATAGAATAATGTCGTGCTCAACTGAAATGAAGAATTCGGAGGAAACAAGATTCAACGCAGCTTCAAAGGCGTCAAAAATGCCAGTTCCCGGATTTTCATGAACTTCCCACCCCAAGCTTTTGGCAATTTCAACAGTATTGTCTGTACTGTGATCGTCTATGATTATCTTCTTTACGAGCACCTCCGCTGGAATAACTTTTTCGATTCTTCTAAGAACTAAAGGCAGAAGTTTTGAACTGTTCTTAGTCCACATCACCACATCAACCCTATCGATCAATTCTTTCCCTTTTTTTCCAATGTTTCTTTTCATATCGCATTGCTCCAGAATTGCTCTTCTGCATTAAACATAGATGACGCCTATACCTGCCCATTTCTGACCTTGGTCCTTAACAATCTCAACATACTTATAGGCATGCTTGATTTCATTCCAAAACATATTCACTTGGCAACCAGCCCCAGAAGGATGCTCAACAATATCGTGAAACGCCACAATCCCCTCTTTCTTCACCAATGGAGCATACATTTCAAAATCTCTCTTTACGCCTTCATAGGTATGGTCGCCATCCATGAACAGAAAGTCCAACTCACGCCCTTCTAGGATCTTCTCAACCATCTTAAGAGTGGAAAAATCGTGAGAATTTTCACGAATAACGTTTATCTTTTGATTCTGCATTGCAAATGATTTATAGAGTGGAACCTTCGATTCATGATAGCCGCTTGGAAGATCTATACTAGTTATTACTGCATCTGCGCTTGAAACTCTCGCAAATAAAAACAGCGTTCCACCCCTAGCAGTTCCTACCTCGAGAATGAGCTTTGGTTTGCACCTTACCAAGATCTTCAGAAGCTCTATAATCTCTTCCTTCACCTGTATAGGTCTTATGCTGAAAGGAAAAGAATTAGAAGTGTTAAAGGCAAGATTAACATAATCCTCTATACTGTTACACCTGTTCGCTGTCCATTTTATCCTGGCAACCGAGAACTTAAAAGGAATAACTGTTAACCTCTTTTCGCTCCGCAAAATCTTCTCGACGATTTTAGGGATTATCATGTCTCCATCGCGCCGTTAAACGCAAAGCTTCAATGATTAAATTGCTAAACAATAACTTATTAATTGCGGGCATATCAGAAATAATTCTATTAGTGAGAGATAAGATGGAGAGACTTCTTGTCACTGGATCGAGCGGGTTATTGGGTCACATAATAGTTAATCTTGTTAAAAATGATTATATGGTTGTGCCTCTATATAATACGAAGCCGCTACATTCAAACGCTTTAAAACTAGACATCACAAACCTAACTGAAGTTTCAAACCTTTTCTACAAGCTCAAACCAAGTGCAGTAATCCACACAGCCTCCGAAACAAACGTAGACAAATGCGAAACCGAAAAGGAACACGCTTGGAAAACAAACGTGGAAGGAACACGCAACATAGCCCTTGCCTGCGGCAAAGTAGGCGCAAAACTCGTTTACATATCCACAGACTATGTCTTTGACGGGGAAAAGGGCAACTATACGGAACAGGATATACCTAACCCAATAAACTACTACGGCGTCACGAAGCTTGAAGGTGAAAATCAAGTCATCCAAAACTGCAAAAACTATGCAATACTCAGAACAAGCGTTTTGTACGGTTGGCACCCTTGGAAACAAAACTTCGCCACATGGACAATCAACCAGCTCAAACAAAATAAAGAAACAACAGTAGTCCAAGACCACTATAATACGCCAACGCTGGCGGATAACCTAGCCGAAATGGCTATAGAAACAGCACAGAGAGACCTTCAAGGATTATATCATGCGTCAGGAAGCGAAAGAATAAGCCGTTATGGATTCGCCCGTAAGATCGCCAAAACCTTCAGCTTAGATTCAAGATTAATCAAACCAATAAAAATGAGCCAACTAACCGCTTGGATAGCCCAAAGACCAAAGGACTCATCCCTAAACACAGAAAAGATACAAAAGCAACTAACAACGAAACCTCTAAACATAAGTGAAGGGCTAAACAAAATGAAGAAAGAGGCAGAAACATGAAGGGTGTAATACTTCACGGCGGCCACGGCACAAGGCTGAGGCCATTAACCCACACCGGACCAAAGCAGTTAATTCCTGTTGCAAACAAACCGATATCTCAATATGTTTTAGAAGACATGTGCAATTCTGGAATATGCGACATAGCCATAATCCTAGGCGACGTACTGCCTGAAAAAGTTAAAGCCCACTACGAAAATGGAAGCAGATTCGGCGTGAACGTCACATACATTTACCAAGAAAAACCAGGAGGAATAGCTCAAGCGGTAGGCTTAGCTGAAGACTTCATAAAGGATAGTCCATTCGTTGTATATTTAGGCGACAACCTGCTGAAAGGCGGAATCTCAAAATGCGTTCAAGAATTTGAACAGAAAAACTACGATGCAATGATACTGTTATGCGAGGTTGAGAATCCACAGCAATTTGGAGTGGCTGAATTTGACAAAAACGGAAACTTGGTGAAGCTCATCGAAAAACCGAAAAAACCGCCAAGCAACTATGCCTTAACTGGCATCTACTTCTTCAAACCAACAATCTTTAAGATGATAAAACAGCTGAAACCATCGTGGAGAGGAGAACTCGAAATAACAGAAGCAATACAACTACTTTTGGATGCAGGTTACAAGGTAGGGCACAGAATAGTCGAAGGATGGTGGAAAGACACAGGCACAGTCGAAGACATCATCGAAGCAAACATACTCATGCTAGACGAACTTGACCCAAAAATAGAGGGAACAGTTGAGGACAAAGCATCTATCCAAGGACGAGTAGCTATCGGGAAAGGAGCACACGTAAGAAAGGGTGCTCTGATCCGCGGTCCGGCAATAATTGGAGAAAACACTGCGATAGAAGGCGAAGTCTACATTGGACCCTACACGTCGGTAGGCAACAACGCGAAAATAAAAAGGGGCGAAGTAGAAAACTCGATAATAATGGACAACTGCACGATAGAAATTAACACAAAGATAACCGACAGTATAATAGGCGCCAACTCCGAAATAGTAACAAATCAGAAAGGTCCAAGAGGACATAAGCTAATCTTAGGCGAAAGCTCAAAAATTGTGCTCTGAGATGAAAACATGATAGAAAACGTAATAATCAAACCGCTAAAACAGGTCGCCGACGAAAGAGGTTGGCTCATAGAGATAATGCGAAGCGACTGGGAACACTTCCAAAAATTCGGACAAGTATACATAACAGCAGCCTACCCGCAAGTTGTTAAAGCTTGGCACATGCACAAGAAACAAACAGACAACATAGCCTGTATCAAAGGCATGATAAAGCTCGCGCTTTATGACGACAGAGAAAAATCAAAAACAAAAAAAGAAATAAACGAATTCATAATTGGCGAAAGAAACCTTCTCCTAGTCAAGATTCCCCCAGAAGTTTGGCATGGATTCAAAACTGTAACAGAAGAATATGCACTAGTTCTTAACGTGCCAACGGAATTATACAACTACAGCAGGCCTGACGAGCATAGACTTCCACCTGACACAGACAAGATTCCCTACGACTGGAAACTTGCATCATGGCTGAAACATGGGTGATCCGATGCGAATTCTCATAACTGGAGGAGCAGGGTTCATAGGAAGCAATTTTGTACGCTACATGCTAAAAAAACATCCAGACTCTGAAATCGTCGTTTTAGACAAGCTTACGTACGCGGGAAGAAAAGAAAACTTACAGGACATCTGGGGCAAGATAACATTCATAAAGGGAGACATAGCGAAGAAAGAAGATGTTGATAGGGCAATAAGAGACTGCGATTTGATCGTAAATTTCGCCGCCGAAACCCACGTCGACAGAAGCATAGTGGAAGCCGGAACTTTTGTTCTAACCGATGTTTACGGAGTGTACAATTTGCTAGAAGTTGCACGAAAATCTAACATATCAAAGTTTGAGCAAATTAGCACAGACGAAGTTTATGGACACATCCCCGAAGGAAGTTTCAAAGAAGAGGACAAACTGAATCCACGCAATCCCTACTCCGCCTCGAAAGCCAGCGCAGAACTGATATGCCAATCCTACTTCGAAACTTACGGACTCCCCATAGTTATAACAAGATCTACAAACAACTATGGACCTTACCAGCATCCAGAAAAGTTTGTTGCAAAAACAATAATTTACGCCCTACTAGACAAGCCAATACCAGTTTATGGAACCGGGAAAAATGTAAGAGACTGGCTCTACGTTGATGATAACTGCGAGGCGGTAGATTTGGTTTTGCATATAGGTACACCTGGAGAAATCTATAATATTGCAGGGAGAGAAGAGCTGCAAAATGTAGATGTTGCCAGAAAGATTTTGGAAATACTCAATAAACCCGAAACCTTGATTCACCTTGTAAAAGACAGACCTGGACACGATTTGAGGTATTCTTTAGAAGCCAGCAAAATAGGAAATCAATTGGGTTGGAAAGCGAAAGTGAGATTTGAAGAAGGGATAAGAAAAACGATTGACTGGTACACTCACAATGAGCTTTGGTGGAAACCGATTATAGAAAGGGAACAAATAGATTTTCACAAAAAATTCTCGTAGGCGACCTGACGACAATGAACATTGCCCGCCACCACTAATTTGTCAAGATGATAAATGGTTTATAAACATACAAGTGATTTTTCACTTAGGAACAGTGAATGGAGACAACGTTGATAAAACTGAGAATCGACGTCGATTACCCTAATCCTTCAAGAATTAGAAGCTTCATCTATACTGCTCTGGGCATAAAAACAAGACGTGACTATTTGAAAAACTCAAAAATAATCGCCAAGATGATTAACGAATCAAGCGAAAACGTGAAGGCCTACTGGTTTTTCACGCCGAAAACAATACCGGACAAGGAACTACTGACACTGCTGGACAATAGTAAACATGAGGTAGCGCTTCACATCGTAAATGACCCGAACAGAGAGTTGAAACTGCTAGAAGGAGCAACTGGCAGAAAGATAAATTACTATACAATTCATGGAACCGCCCGTCTACTGGCAAGAATTATGTGGAAACGGTGGAAAACGAAGGCGCCAAAGATTCCAAACGACTTTCCATTGCAATCCTTTCATCAGTTCGCAACGTTGGGCTTAGATGGTATATGCTATAGTTATAACGCCGAACAAGCATTTAAAATTGCCAAAAGTCACACCAAAAAAGAACAAGTCCTATATTTTCACCCGATCTGGCTCTTTCAAAGAGGAAAACTAAACCACAGAGGCCCATTCTATCAAACATTCCGGAGAATCTTGGAAGTAGATAAGGAACTCGAAGCGCTAACAATTCGCAGGAAAATCTTCTTCACAATGGCAAGGGACTCACTCGAATATGAAAGAGACGTGGTTCCAACGGAAAAACTCATTGAAAAACTTAGGGAAAGAGGAGCAGACATATTTACATTCTTGGAAAGAAGGTGGTGCTACACAATTCCTAATCCTTTGAAATCTTGGATAAAAGCAAACGATAACGTTGGACTTCTACACGTAACAAGCTATGACGAATGGTGGAAAAACATAGGGAAAAAGACACGCAACATGGTCCGTAAAGCAGAAAAATGCGGAATGAAAACAGAAATTGCCAAGCGAGACGAAAAGCTGGCGGAGGACATTTGGAAAATCTACAATGAAACTCCGATACGTCAAGAAAGGGGTTTTCCATACTATAGAACATCTTTGGAGGCAGTAAAAGAAGGCGTGTTTTCACCTCGAAACTGTACTTACATTGGAGCTTACTTGCGAGACGAGCTTGCAGGATTCATACAGCTTGTTCACGGCGACAACATGGCCATCATATCCCAAATACTCTCACTTCAGAAACACTCGGACAAGGCAGTAAATAATGCACTAGTGGCAAAAGCCGTTGAAGTTTGCGCAGACAAAGGCGTTCAGTGGCTTATGTACGGCAGGATGGGAAATCACCCGACACTTGATAAATTCAAACAAAACAACGGATTCGAACAGTTTCAACTGACCAGATACTACGTACCGTTAACAAGAAAAGGCAAAATAGCTACAAAACTGGGTCTGCATAAGGAAATAAAAGACGTTCTTCCACAATCGATAAAATACCCGCTCATTCCAATTTATAACTGGATAAGCAGAACAAAGATAAAGATTAAACTCCTTCTAAAGCCGACACAAACAATTTAATCCAAGCCACAGTTTTAGGAAAACTAAGCACAAAATAAATTACAGCCTTAAGTTCACTCATTACAGCAACAAAGGTGAAAGCTTGACAAAGAAGGAAATAAGACTTCAATACTCTGGATTCATACTTTTTACGGCTAAATTCCTAACCGTCGCAACTGGCATAGCTTTCACTTTCATACTAGTACGCTCAGTACCACAAAAAGACTATGGAACATGGGGAAACCTCAACATTGTAATGCCATATTTCACATTGTTATCAACGGCTCTTCCGTTCTGGATTATGCGTTTCGTTGCCAGAGACAAAGAAGGAGCGACCAGAACGGGAATTTTGGCAAATACGCTTATAGCTATAGTGGCGACGCTCGCCTACATAGCGTTGCTTCCTCTAATAATAACTACATTTGGATCAGAAAGCCACGTAATACTTTTCAGCATTGCAGGGGCGCAAATAATTGAAGTCTATTTTATCGTAGCCTTAGAAGCATGCCTCCAAGCCCAGCGACCACAATTTGTAGGATACGGTTTACTCGTTGGCGAAATATGTAAGGTTTTCCTGGCCTTCATTTTAATTGTGGAACTCAAGCTATCTCTTTTGGGCGCAATTCTAAGCATTATGGCAGCATTCGCCGTCAAAATCGCGTTTTATTTTAAGACAATAATGAAGGAATTAAAGAATAAAGTTGTATTCAGTTACATTAAAGAGTGGGTTAAGGGCTCGGCGTTTAACATATACAACATAATAGGTGACAGAATAGCTGCAATTATATTTATCATGCTTCCCATTTATGGCACAGAAATAGCAACAAGTTACTATCAGGCCGCTTTACCAATTGCAAATATAATAACATATTCCTCATTTCTAGCTTATGCACTCTATCCTAAACTATTAGCTGAAAACAAGATAGAAGATGCAACTACATCAATAAAAATGGTTTTGATGTTCGCTATTCCAATGACTGCAGGAGTAATAGCGATGGCAGATTCCTATCTTGTTATCCAAAAGCAAGTTTACGAAGTAGCTACACCAGTTTTAATAATCCTAGGAGTGGATGCACTAATACTCACAATTTCATCTATCTATGCTACTGTGCTTTATGGAATTGAAAAAGTAGATGAGAAAGCAAAGGTACCATTTAAGCAAGTTGCAAAAAGCCGTTTATTTATCGCTTTTTCTCTACCTTACGCACACTCTGCAATAACTTTGCCAACGACATTCTATGTCTTAAACAATTTTGCAAAAAACCAACCGTTACCGGTAGCCACGTATGTTACCGCAATCAACACAGCAGCGCACTTGGCAATGTTCCTAGTTTTATACATAATCGTACGCAAAGCAGTTAAGGTAAAAATCCCATGGAAAAACATAGCAAAATATAGCTTTGCTTCGGCTGTCATGGTAACATTCCTATTCGTAATTCCGCATCCAACGACAATATCTTTAACCTTAGGCCTAACGACGGTCGGCGGCATCATTTATCTAATGCTAGTAATGATGATTGACAAGGAAGCGAGAATGTTAACTGTCAGTATTTGGCAGGAAATCAAAAACAGAGTTAAGGGCATAACCTAAACATCATTGTTCCATAACTCAATCGAAAGCGTTTTCAGTGCTTTCACGAAAGCATCATAGTTTGTCCATAACGCTGCTACTCTCTTTTTCCCATTGTTCTTTCTAATTAGCAAAAGTAATTGATCGTCTGCGAGTATAAAGGTTGGTAACTCATCAACGTTTGAAAGCGAATACTTAGCCTTTCTCAGTTTTATTTTTTCGATGAAAAAGCAGCTTTTCGGAGAATAGTTAGTCAACAGGTGGACATCTACGTTTTTCTTTGATATTTTCTCAAGCTTGTCTAAGAGGCCTGCGTGGTAAAAGTTTGGGATGTCATGTTCGGATGTGAAGACGAAAACTTCTTTTTCAGCTTTTTCGAGTATTTCATCTGCTTTTAAATTGATTTGCTCTTCGCCTTCCAGAATTTGGAACACTTCTTTCCTTTCACTTTCTGCTTCTGGTTGGGGAAGAGAAAGCCAAAGGTCAACCAAGCTTGTCTTTCTCTGTTCTAACAGATTTATTTTCATTTTTTTGGTTTCGATGAGTATGCCCAATGCCTTTTCAAACGGCGTGGCAATAAACTTTAAAGGCTTCTCAAAAACAGACGATATTAATCCTTTTTTCTCCAAATCACGCAATATTCTGTATGTTTCGGTTCTGTGAAGGGACAACGCCTCAGAGATTTCACTTGCTTTGTGTTCGCCTGTTCTTGCAAGATAGATGTAGACTTTTATCTCGTTTTTCGACAAGCCAAGCCTGTAAAGAGTCTTCTCGATGGTTTCTAGGGATTTAGACGGCCCCGTATCTGTTTTAACGAATCTCCATAGTCCGGTATTCTCGTCATACCGTTTCATGATGTTTTCGGGCTTTTCAACTGATAACTCCATTTAGGTCCCTTGCAGCCTTGCTCCTTGTTCGCAATCTGAGGCAGAATCCGATTCTAGTCAAGTTTTATATTTTATACTTTTGAATTTAGAATATGGATTGAAAATCCACAATGAAGGCGTCTAATCGACAAGGTTTTAACGTAGGCAACTAGAAGTATTATTAGGGGAAATGACGAGGAGAAAGGGAATGCAAAGTAAACTAGGCACAGTGCTTAGTCCAAAACACATTTTCTTCCCTAGAAATAACCATTGGCTAAAGAGGACTGCCCTGGTCTTTGCTTTCATACTTTTCGACTATTTTTCAACCCTTGCCTTTTGTCGTTTACCTTGCGAGGAAGCCAATCCGTACGCAAGGACTTTTATGGAAAATTTCGGTATACCCCTAGGGCTAACGCTGTTTGTTCTTATGTCTTACATGCCAATTTACATGATTTTGAGTTTGGACTCTCACGTCATCAGGCTTCCATTCAAGATTGCTGTTGTCGTTGAACCCCTTGTTGACATCGTTTTTGCATGGTTCGTTGCTGGATTACATTTTGGCGGAGGAGCAAGTTGGTTTTGGCATACTCAAGATTTGACGCGTCACGCTTTCGGTGCTCTCTTGTACTTGTTCACGGCTTTTCTTATCGTTAAGCCTCATAAGCCACGTTATGACAATTAACCGCTTTAGTGCGTAACAATTCACAACATACTAACCCTATTATCTTTTAACAATTTGATTACCTTCTAAACGTTAATTCAACGAAAGCTCTTAGGTGTTATGCTATGTCAGAAACAAATGCAAAACGTAACGAAAATGTAAAGCCACCACCACCAAAGGAAGAAAGCAAGAACGAGGTGGTTGAAGAAGCATACTTTTTCCATCCGATGAAGCTCTCTGAAGAAAGCGTAGAAATCTTAGATGAAAAAGAGATAGAAAAATCCAAGATTGAAATTGAGCAGAAACTCCAAGAACTATTGAAAAGCATAAACGAGGAGACCCTGCAGTTAAGCGAATTTTTGATGGAGGAGAACAATCTTATGAATGAGTTATGCGCGTCTCTTAAACAGATTCTCAAAAAACTTAATGTTTCCTTCAACATTCCTCCACAAGATATTCCTCTCCAAAAGAAGATTAAAAAAGTAATTTTGAATGAAGAGGGACATTTGATACTTGTTCATGAAAAAGGTGAAGTGAACTCGGCGTTTTTGGCTGAATACCCACCTGAAATTGTTATGGCTGTCCTGTTGGTTGTAATGCCTGAACTGGCTGAAGTAATGGTGTTATATAGGAAGAAAATAAGCACGAGGGTTAACTTCTTTGGAAAGATAAAGAAGGAACTCAAAAGTGTTGTCAAGGCTATAGTTGGCGGCAAAGAAGAGAAGACAGCCTCAGGCGGAGAACAAACCATGGATGCTGTAAAAGAATCGCTGAAATCTGAAGGTCAAAGCTAAAATTCTTTGGTGTCGGGTTTGGACGGAGTTTCAACTGAAATCCGAACTTTTTATTCGCTTAAAGAAATCCGAGAAAACGTTGAAGCAGAGATAAGCCAATACAAGTTGTTGCGTGAGGATTACAGTCAATGGTTAGGAAGCCTTCTGAGAAATCCGGAATCTTCAAAGAACCAAGACCGGATGAAAAAAACTGCTGAGTTGCAGAAAGTTTTGAGGGCGGGAGGCAGAAAGGGAAGTAAGAAAGAAGAGAAAAAAGTCGGCACTTCAACAGAATGGGTTCAGTTTAAAGATGTTATGCTCTGCGCGGATGATTTGGGGGAAGCGGAAATACTTTTTGAAGCAACCGAGGAATTAAAGGATAAAATTGACAGATTGGAGAAAGCCAAAAACTCCATAATTGACTTAGAACGATATGGTTTGGGAAAAGAACTGCTTTATGTAACATACATGCGTGATGGAGTGCCTGAAAAAATAGTTTTCAAGCCGAAGAAAGGTGTTGAACCTTCGGAAAAATTCGAGTTTGTAGCCGACTTCTCAGTTGCAAAACAAACTGAGCAAGAAATGGAGTTCTAACGCAAGCTTTTTGTCACAAACAAACCGAGAGACACCACCATGCCTACTTTACGAAAGATCATCAAAACTTCGTTATGCCTCTATGCGCTATATTCGATGAATGCTTTGGTAAACTTCTTCATCAAATCATAAGGACCTTCAACAACACAGCTGCTACGAATATACTGCCTAACTGCACGGCTATTAACACCAATACCTATAATGCCTACACCCATGTGCTCAATTTTTCTAACATTTTCTTTCAGTTTTTCGTCAGCCCCTTCATACCCAGCAGGGAAGAAATCTGAAACAACAACTAAAACTCTGGCCTCTTCCAAACGCCTAGTTAATGCTTGAGCTGCAAGCAAAATAGCGTCTGGCAAGTACGTTAGGCCGCCGTGGGATAAGCCGCCTATTCTCGCTTTTACCCGTGCATCAAACTTCTCAGAGAAATCTTTGATAACATAAAACTTGTTGTTAAACGCGTATATGCCCCAAGAATTCTGGTCGAGAATAAGCATTTTAGCAACTTCAGCCAAGCACAAAGCTATACCGCGAACTTCACCTCTAAACATGTTTAGGCTATGACTTGCATCTATAAGAATGGACCATGCATCCTCTCTGGTCTGAAGTTCCTCCCGCGCAAAGATATCGGTTCGCTGACTTTTGCTGGCGATTACTTGTATTGCTTCCTGCAAATCAACGAAACCGCTTTCTTGCCTAAAATCTTCACCGCCGACGTTTTTCAAAAGCCTTAAACGATGCAATATACGCCTTATGGGACCACCCAAAATCTCTCTTCTTCTTTGAAACTCAACATAGTCCTCAACTGGAAACTCAAAATCCTCAAATCTCGTCTCCTTTCCTATCTCAATGTAACCCTTTAAAATCTTTAATTTAGAATTCTCTTGTTCACGCCATGTCGTTAAAGCTTGATGAGCCTCACCCTCTTTCAAACCTTGCAGCATGGTTTTCAGTTGTTCTTCATCCTTGATTTCAGGATTAAGAGCGGTTAAGGCTTCATTTAGAAGTTGTTGGATTTCCACTTCTCCGGGTATAGATTCCTCATAGAAAAGGTCGTTTGTTCCATGACTTTCTGGGTACAAGAGTGAAGGAACCTCAAAAGCTTCTCCATAAACAGTTAGAGCATCAAAAATTTTAGTGGCAGCGTCCATTCTGTCATCAGCCGTTGGGTTTTCCCCTATTTTCTGGAGAATAGATTTTATTGCCTCAACATCCATGAGCAAATCATCATTCAGACTGCCCTTAACTTTCCCTAGGTTACATTTCAGAAGCACGGAAGTCATAATTCGCGACATATCGTTTGGAAGTTCCTTAACATCCTTCATTCGAAGAAAAGAAACAGCATTTGCATAGGCTATTTCCGGAAGCATCCATCCAAAAGAACGTTTTAAATGATTGTTTATTATGGCATCTTCAACTAGACTAATCACAAACGTGGATAAGTTAAGATGCTTGCTTCGCCCCCACTTGGAGTATACTGAAAAATTTGATAAGAGCGAATGCATGCTTAAGTGATAAACTGAGGCCTTAAAAAGGTACCAAATGATTTTTTTATGGGTTGGATTTTGAAGATTAAACTTCAAACCCTGAAAATATACATGTTGCTCATCTAATCTTTTGGGCTTAACTAAATGAAAAACGAATCCGTTACTGTCCTTTCCGAGGTATGGATATCTTAGTTCATCATGAAAGAGAATTTTCAGTTCATTATGTGTCTTCTTTGTTATTCGAAAGGCTGTTGACCATGCAAAATCAAAAAAGTTCAAAGTTTAACCCGTGCATGATTATTCAAAAGCAGATTCGACGATGCGTTTTACAGCAGTTTGTATTTCTACATCGTCACTTGTTGTCCCAACGATTGTTTCCCCGGCCGCTTCTATGGGTCCGCATCCATCAGCAACCAAAGTTGCCCAGTTAATCAAGTCCCCAGGTGACGGCCCATAGGGTAGGTCACCGTTCTTGTATTGCCTTCGAAGTTCCGCTCCCACTTTGACTATTTTTTCAGCTATTTTTTCGTCAACACTGGTTCTTTTCATGACTAGTTCTACTTCGTCGGGGGATATTTTGTCGCCGATGCTTAAGTAATCAAAGTTTATCCATACAGACATTCGCCGTCTTAAAGCCGCGTTCAATGGTTTTGTCCCAACAAATTCGGCTGAGAATGGGTTCATCGCAATTACCAGATAGCCGTTCGGGTGCCTGTGTATTATTTCGTTGTCTTTTTCCGTTAAAACAATATGTCCTCTCGTGTCTAGGACTGGGTTTAGCCTAGTGGCTATGTCTTGTTTCATCATGTTTGCCTCGTCTAGATAGAGCAATCCGCCATTCCTGCACCACATCACTATTTGCCCGTCAATCCAGTTTTCTTTTCCAAGGCCTATGTATCTCCCAAATAGATCGTAGGCAGATGTCTGCAAACCACAGTTTATCTCCCACATGGGAAGGCCGCAAAGCTCCGCTAACAAGTAAACTACATGCGTTTTTCCAGTTCCGCTAGGTCCAATTAAAGAGCACTGCTTGAAATAGTACAGAGCGCGGACTATCCTTTCAACGTAATTAAACCCTTTGTCTATGTATTCCGGAGTGTTACGTGGCGTTAATGATTGCAGGGATTCTGGAAAAACATGTCCGGGATGCAGGTCATACTTCTCTATTCGATATCTTCTTCGAAGCTCGACGTGCGAGCGTGAATCCAGATTTGCCGCTTTCGTAATCGAAACGGATAATCTTGTGTCTTTTACTTCGGTTGTTATTTGTTCTTCTACAAGGTAGACGGGTTTGCTCTTCTGCTTTTTTCCACCTTGAAACCCGAACCCAACCGGTGCTGCTGTTGGTTCGTCTCTTAACTTTTGTTTCGGCTTTGACAAAGTGATTCCTCTGGGGTTCCTCATAAGGGTTAATCGCAGAATTCGATTTAAATCTTACTTCTTACGATTCAATACATTGGATTAATCCTCAAAATTACAACAAAAGATCAGTCAAAACATTCTGCAGTTCGCTTTTTTCCTTTAGATTTCGAAAAATTGCTTTCCCTGTTCCGTAGAGACGAAAAGAAATGTCTTTGAAGGTCAATTCAAAAATTATGGCAGAAATCGACTTTTCCATTTTTGCTTTTTTCAGAATTTTTGCGATTGCTTCCTCTTTCTTGTTATATTTGAATATGACGATAAAGTCTCTTTCTTCGCCGCATGTTTCTTCGATTCTGGCTACGTAATCTTCAATGGCAACCATTAGACCTGCTCGATCTCCTTTAAAACTTCGATGAATCGGTCGATTTCTTCGCGGGTATTGTAGATGTAGAAGCTTACTCTAGCTGAGGATTTTAGCCTAAACACTTGATGCAATGGTTGAGCGCAGTGGAAGCCACTTCTGACCATGATTCCATAATTGTCAAGGAATAACGCAACATCGTGCGAACTTAAACCTTCAACGCCGAACGGAATCATTCCACATTTAATAGACGCATCTTTGGGTCCGTAAATCCTTACCTTTTGACATTCTTGCAGGCGTTGCAGGGCATATTCTGTCAATATACATTCGTGTGCCTTTACGTTTTCCATGCCTATTCTCCTCAAGTATTTTACAGCCTCCATTAATCCAACACCACCACAGACATTTGGTGTTCCCGCCTCAAACTTCCAAGGTAAATCATTCCAAGAAATGGAACAACGCTTCGTCATCGGATCAAAGGAGACCTCTCGTATCATTTCACCCCCTCCGTGGAACGGCTCCATCTTTTCCAGAATTTCGCATTTGCCGTATAGGACGCCTATGCCCGTTGGACCCAACATTTTATGTCCAGAAAAAGCAAGAAAATCCACATCTATATCTTTAACGTCAACAGGTATGTGTGGAACGGATTGCGCTCCATCCGAAAGCGTCAAGGCACCGTATTCATGGGCAGTTTTCGTAATCCGCTTTACGTCGTTTACAACTCCAGTAACGTTTGAAACGTGGCTGAAGCAAACAATTTTGGTTTTGTTAGAAATTTTGTTTTCAAAATCTTCATAGTTTAAGGTTCCATCATCGTTTACTTCCACATACTTAATGTTGAATCCGTTTAGTTTTGAAAGGAGTTCCCAAGGGACAATGTTGCTGTGGTGTTCCATCAATGATATTATCACTTCGTCATCCTTCTTTAGACTACGAAGACCCAAAGCGTACGCAACCAAGTTTATTGCTTCAGTTGTGCCCCTTACAAAAACTATTTCTTCCATGCCTTTTGCGTTTACGAATTTAGCAACTTCCTCATGCGCGTTCTCGTAAAGTTCAGAAGCTTCTTGAGAAAGCGTGTGAACGGCTCTGTGAACATTTGCGTTATGATTTTCATAGAAATCTTTCATGGCCTCTATTACTTGTCTTGGCTTTTGCGAAGTTGCTGCATTGTCAAAGTAGATTAGTGGGTGGTTGTTTATTTTTCGTTTTAATATTGGAAAGTCTTCCCGAATCTTGTATGGGTCAAACATTATTTTTCTTCCCCTATTTTCATTCTTTTTTCGAGCATTTTCGCTAGTTCCTCCTCTTCCAATGCCTGTTTTTCTTCAAAACTTAGCTCTTTTTGTAGCCAATTAGGGGAAAACTCTTCGCCTTTATGGTATTTTCTGATCGCTCTTTTCAGCGCTCCAACAGCAAGGATGCCGCAATGAAACTTCACGCTTGGTAGGCCGCCAACAGCTTCTGCCACACTCTTCCAAGAGATTTTCCAGGCGTCCTCAAGTTTCATTCCTTTAATCATTTCCGTGACTATGCTTGATGTTGCTATGTTTGCGGCACAACCGTAACTCTCGAAGGATGCCTTTTCGATAACGCCTTGATCGTTAATTTTTAGGTAGAAAGTTATCATATCCCCGCACAGGGGGTTTCCTGCAACTGCAGTCACTGTGGCGTCCTCCATTTTTCCAAGATTTTTGGGATTTCTGAATAGCTCAAGTACTTTCGGGTTGTAGGGTAGGGGTATCCGTGACATGATTATTCTACTCCTGTAGTGCCCACTATTCCTCTTATTCTTTCAACAGCTTTCGGAATCACTTCTAAAACGTAGTTTATGTCTTCTTCTGTATGATATCGCGTAACTTTCATTAGTATGCTGCCATGAGCTTCGTCGAACTTTCTTCCTATGGCAACGAGAACGTGGCTTGGTTGAAGAAGCCTTCTCGTGCATGCACTTCCACTTGAAACGTAAACGCCGTTTAGGCTTAGCTCGATTGTTAATGCTTCTCCTTCACATCTTCGAAAGCTTATGTTCACATTGTCAGGTGCCCTCTTGTCACCCTTTGGTCCATTAAGCTTGACTTCCGATATTTTTCCAAATATGCCATCGATCAGCCTGTCCCGCAGTCTTTGCATGTGGCTTGCTTTTTGATCAAAATTTTCGAAAGCAAGTTCGGATGCTTTCTCGAAACCGATGATTAAGGGAGTGTTCTCAACTCCCGGCCAAAGCTTTTGCGTTCCTATTTGGCCTTCTAAAATTTTTTCCACGTTAACACCCTCTTTTACGTATAATGCGCCTATTCCTCGCGGTCCCAAAATTTTGTAGCTGCTTATGGTTGCTGAATCTACGCCCAAATCCTGCACATTGAGCTGAATCTTGCCATAACTGTCTGAAGCATCGGTGTGGAAAATTGTTTCCGAGTTTCTGTCCTTAACGATTTTTAGCGCTTCTTTCATTGGCTGTATCGTTCCAATCTCGTGGTTTACAGCTGAAAAACTTGCGAGAATTGTTTCTTTGTCAACGGATTCCTTTAGTTTTTCAAGGTTTATGAAGCCTTCACTGTCAACCGGAATTTTCGTTGTAGTATACCCGTATTTTTGGAGCATGTCTGTAACATGTAAAACGCTTAGGGGCTCAATCTCTGAAATAACAATTCCTTTGCCCTTGTTTTTCCCGGAAAAGGCTGTTCCCATTAACGCTAGGTTGTTGGCTTCTGTTTCTCCAGGAGTGAAGTTAACTTCTTCAAGGGTTTTACATCCTAAGAACGCGGCAATTTTTTGTGCAGATTCCATTATTGTTTCGAAGGCTTCCCAGCCTGGTTTGTGGGTTAGTGTTGGGTTTCCATATGCACGCTGATTGTAGTATGGTAGCATGGCGTCAATTACTTCTTTAGGAACTGGACTTGAATTTTCAATGTCTAAATAGACTTCATGTTTCAGGCCTTCGTGCGCCTTAAGCAGTTCTTTTACGTTTTCAATCATTCTAATTCAATCCTTGTGAACAAACCGTATTCTTCAACGTTTAGTATCAATTATCTAATAGAAAAACATAACCCAGAAGCAACCTTCCAACTGCACATAACACTTTATAATTATTGATGCAGTAAGTTGCTGTTGTAAGAGAAAGGAAAAGATGGGCGCATTCCAGTGAAAATAACAGACCTGTCGATACCAGAACCAGTTAAAGAAATAATAATCAGGTCTGGAATAATTGAACTTTATCCTCCACAAGAAGAAGCAATAAAAGCCGGAGCCCTTGAAGAAAGAAATCTCGTCTTAGCAAGCCCTACAGCTTCTGGAAAAACTTTAGTTGCTGAGTTCTGTGCCCTTAAGCAAATATTAGAAAAAAATGCAAAAACGATTTACTTGACGCCACTAAGGGCTTTAGCCAACGAAAAATTCGAGGAATTCAAAAAGTACACACCCATAAAGAAAACTGATGGAACACGCATAAGAATAGGCATAAGCACAGGCGATTATGACAGCAGTGACCCGTGGCTGGAAAGATATGACATAATAATAACTACCAATGAGAAGGCGGATTCCCTTTTGAGGCATAGGGCTAAATGGATGGATGAAATCTCACTTGTAATCGCAGATGAGGTGCACCTCCTAAATGATGCTGAACGCGGTCCAACACTTGAGGTTGTTTTGGCGAGGCTAATGCAGATTAATCCAGAAATGCAGATTTTGGCTTTAAGTGCAACGATAAATAATGTTGAGGAAATTGCTGAATGGCTTAAAGCACACTATGTTACAACCGAGTGGAGACCAATCCTTCTAAAGGAAGGAGTTGTTCTACACGACGAAATCCAATTTAGGGATGGATCCGCCCGCAAAATAGAGAAAAAGACAAGAAACTCAGCCATAAACCTAGCATTAAGCACAATTAAGTCTGGTGGACAAGCATTGATGTTTGCTTCAACACGAAAAAACGCTGTTATGCTTGCTAAAAAAGTAGCCAGCGAAGTTGAAGAGGTTTTGTCTAAGCCTGTAAAACGATCTCTGGAACACAACGCAGAGAGGATTTTGGCAGCTGGAGAAAGGACAAGGATTAGTGAGATGCTGGCGGAACTCGTTAAACGTGGCACGGCTTTTCATCATGCTGGTTTAGGCGGTGGACACCGAAAATTGATAGAGGATTCTTTCAGGGAGCGAAAGATTAAGGTCTTAACTGCAACGCCAACATTGGCTTTCGGCGTGAACCTGCCAGCCAGAACCGTTATAATTCAAGATTATAGGCGATACGAGCCAGGATATGGCTACTATCCAATCAGTGTTTTAGAGTATAAACAAATGGCGGGCAGGGCCGGGAGACCCAAGTACGACAAGGTTGGAGAAGCCGTACTTATAGCTAAGACTGATGATGAATCAGACTATTTAATGGAAAGCTACGTTTTAGCACGTCCAGAGCGGATATGGTCAAGGCTCGCGGTTGAGAGAATCATGAGGTCACATGTGCTGGCAACAATTGCAGCAGATTTCGCCCACACGGAACGAGGGATTTACGATTTCTTCGGTAAAACCTTTTACGCACATCAATATGACGTGAGCGCGATCAAAACTATCATAGCAAGAATTCTCAAATATCTTTACGATGAGGAAATGATTGACGTATCTGGCGAAAACATTTATGCCACAAAATTCGGAATGCGTGTAAGCGAACTTTACATTGACCCTGTTTCGGCTGTTATAATCCGCGATGCATTAAGACGAAAACCAGCATACTTAACAGACTTAAGTTTGCTCCACATGGTTGCTCATACGCCTGACATGGGTCCAATAATGAGGCCTTACACGCGAGAACTAGACGAGATTGCAGTTCTTATGGAAGAACACAAAATAGAGTTTCTGGTTGACATGCCTGACGAGTGGGAAGACAGAATAGCCTACGAGCAATTTCTAGGGGAAGTGAAAACAGCCATGGTTTTGAAGGCATGGACTGAAGAGATGATCGAGGATGAGATTATCGAAAAGTTCAGAGCCCAGCCTGGCGACCTTTACAGAACAATTGAAAATGCGAAGTGGCTACTTTACGCCACGCATGAATTGGCAATGCTTTTCGGCAACAAACAGGTGTTGCCTCAAACCAATGAGTTAAGGGAGAGAATAGAAAAAGGAGTGAAGAAAGAACTGCTTCCAATAGTTAAGCTGGAGGGGGTTGGCAGAGTTCGTGGACGCATACTATACAACGCTGGATACAAAACCATAGAATACATAAAATATGCGCCCATTGAAAACTTGATGAACCTGCCGCTTATAGGACCTAAACTGGCAAAGAAAATCAAAGAACAAGTCGGCGGTTTCGTAAAGAAGGAAGCCTGGGAAAAACTCGAAAAAGAAGAGGCTTGGAAACAAAAGGCTTTAACAGAATACTAAGTTAGACCTCTAGCCTTACGTTCTTTTATTGTTCTTTTAACTATGCGCCCAACTTGTTCTTTAGCCGTTCCCAAATAATTTTTCGGTTTTAAAGCCTCATTAATTTCTTTCTCCGTAAGTTTTCTGCTTACAATCTTGTCTTCGAGTAGTATTTCTTTAAAATGTCGCCTTTCTGTTTCACTTTTTATTGTCAATTTTCTAAGTAGTTCGTGGGCTTCTTGGCGGCTCATGCCTTTCTTTGTTAGTGCAACCATGACGGCTTCTGACATGGCGCGTCCTTGGGTCAGTTCAATGTTTTTTAGCATGCGTTGTTCGTCGACACGCAGGTTCGCCACAATATTGGTCATTAAGAAAAGCATGTAATCAACTAAAATGCATGTTTCGGGAAGTATGAAACGTTCTGCGGAAGACTGCGTCAAATCTCGTTCTTGCCACGTTACAACATTCTCTAAAGCCGGAATAACTAGACTTCTAACAATTCTAGCCAGCCCGCAAACTCTTTCGGAGAGTTCAGGATTCCGCTTTTGAGACATCGTCGAACTTCCAACCTGCCTTTCAACCTCAAAAAGCTCAAAAAGTTCACCAATTTCGGGTCTCTGCAACTCCCGAATCTCAGTGGCAAAATTGTCAAGTGTCGAAGCAACTGTAGCCAGCAAACATACAAGTTCCGCGTGGCGGTCTCTTTGTACAATTTGTGTAGAAATCTCAGCGGACTTAATTCCTAAACGTTGCATAACAAGCTCCTGAATCTTCATAGCATGCACGCCTAAACCTGCTTGCGTTCCCACTGCACCACTCATTTTTCCAACCAAAACACGTTCCCTGCATTGCCTAAGTCTTTGAATATGCCTAGAAATCTCTCGCGTCCAAACTGCAAATTTGAAGCCCAGAGTTATCGGCAAAGCATGTTGACCGTGAGTTCTACCCATCATCAATGTGTTCTTATACTGCAAAGATTTTTCCATCAGGACTCTCTCAAATTCATCCAGCTTCTTCTCAATCAGCCCCAATGCGTCCTTTAGTTGAAGCGCATTAGCCGTGTCCACAATATCATAGCTTGTTGCTCCAAGGTGCACATATCCGCCACTTGGTCCGCAAACTTCTGCCAAGGCTCTGACTAAAGAGGCAACATCATGCTTTATTTCACGTTCAATCTCCTTAATGCGACTTAATTTAACATACTTTGTCGAAGCCATAGCCACAATCTTTTCAGCATCCTTCCGAGGCATATTACCAACCTCACCGTGCGCCCAAGCCAAGGCAGCTTCCACATCAAGCAGTCGCTGAACTCGTGCGTCTTCTTCAAAGATTCTCCGCATTTCAGCAGTTCCATAACGGCCTGTATCAATCGGACTTGTGTCTATGGGCAGAATAGACAAGTTCTCTCTCCCTCAAGGGAAGGGTAAGACGATTAAAGATTAATGTTTTACGATGGCAATACATAATGTCGTGTAGTTGAAAGGCTATTCAGCATGGGAGCAATAATAGCAGTTATAAACAAAAGAGGCAAAAATGCAACTGAAACAGCAGTTGCCATGCTCAAAACGATAAAACACAAGAGCGTCGAAACTTACGGAATAGCGTCACCAACCACCATAAAAACAGAAAAATCCGTTGAAGTGTTACAGAATAAGTGCCTAAACTCGCCCATAATAATCGGACATGCCTTCTCAAAAATTTTGACAACAGACAAGCCTCAACCAATAAAACTTGACGATGCAACACTGGTTTTTGAAGGAAGAATCTATCCAACCACAACAGAGATTTCTGACGCGGAAGCTGTTGCCAAAAAACTGCACGAAAATCGTGAAAAAGCTGTTAAAAATCTCATCGAAGAAACTGAGGGCGACTTTGCCTTGGCAGTAGCCGAACCTAGAAGACTAATTGTAAGCAGAGATACCATAGGCATCCGTCCACTCTATTATGGCGAAAACACCGACTTGGCAGCTTTAGCCTCGGAACGCAAAACACTATGGAACATCGGAATAAAAATGGTGCACTCTTTCCCGCCTGGACGCATAGCATTAATTGATGAGCACGGTTTCAAATTCAAAAGTGTCAAAACACTTGCTTATTCGAGGCCAAAGCAGATAACAATACAAACTGCAGCCAAAAAACTTCAGAAACTTTTGCAACATTCAACCAAGGAAATAGTCTCAGAGCTGAAGGAAGTTGCGGTAGCTTTTTCAGGGGGATTAGACAGCAGCATAATCGCTTTTCTAGCAAAGAATTCAGGAGCCAACGTGCACCTAATATATGTAAGCTTGGAAAATCAGCCAGAAATAAAACATGCAATAAACGCAGCTGACGAGCTGAAACTGCCAATCCATGTCTACCTTTATGACGAAGAAGACATGGAAAAAACGCTTCCAAAAGTTCTATGGCTCATCGAGGAACCAGACACAGTCAAGGCAAGCATAGGTATTCCAGTCTACTGGGCAGCAGAAAGGACGGCTAAAATGAATTTTAAAGTTATGTTGGCTGGGCAAGGTGCAGATGAGTTGTTCGGAGGCTACAGGCGATATGTAGACGATTATTTAAGATATGGCAGCGAAAAAGTACACAGAACAATGTTTAAAGATATCGTTAGAATGTATGAAGCCAACTTCGAAAGAGACTTCAAAATCTGCAATTTTCATAAGGTGGAACTGCGCCTACCTTTCGCAACATACCAAATAGCAGGATTCGCCTCAGATTTGCCCATAGAATTAAAAATGGAATTGCCGGACAATGGAATGCGGAAACTTGTTTTGAGACGGGTTGCTCAAAATCTCGGACTGCCACAATTCATAGTGAAGAAACCAAAAAGAGCAATACAGTATGCAACTGGCATAAACAAAACCCTCAAAAAATTAGCGAAACAGAAGAAAATATCCATCCAAGAGTACATACAGAAGACATTCCGAACCGTCTTCGAGAAGTGGAGATAACATGAGAAAAACAGCGGTCATTTTTTCGCCAAAATACTATCAGCATAATCCTGGTAGAGGTCACCCGGAATCTGCAAAGCGCCTTGGCGCAATAGTGAATGAACTAAAGAAGGGAAGACTTTCAAAAAGCAGGAATTGGCAGTTCGTGGAACCAGAAAAAGCTCGAATTGAAGATGTTGAGCTAGTCCATGATATAGAATACATCAAGTTTGTCGAAACCGTTTGTAAGTTTGGCGGCGGACCGCTAGATTTAGAAGACACCGTGGCTTCTCCGAAAAGCTTTGAGGTTGCGCTTTATGCGGTGGGAGGAACGCTAGAATCTGTCAATCTTGTGATGGAAAAGAAGTTTGAAAACGCTTTTGCTCTGGTTCGACCCCCCGGGCATCACGCTCAAAAGTTTGGTACATTCGGCTTCTGCATCTTCAACAATGTTGCCATAGCCGCCAAGCATCTGTTCAGAAAATTTGGTTTAGAGAGAATTCTGATATTGGATATCGACGCCCATCATGGAAACGGCACACAAGAAAACTTCTACGAAACCAACAAAGTCTTATACATAAGCTTGCACCAGGACCCCCGCCTTTTTCCAGGAACAGGATTCACAGACGAGATTGGCGAAGGCGATGGCTTAGGATACAACGTAAATATTCCACTTCCATTCCGAACCGGCGACCAAATCTATCTAAAAGGGATTAAAGAGATTGTAGCGCCAATAGCATATCAGTATAAACCACAATTCGTATTGGTATCGGCTGGTTTGGACGGCCACTATACAGATCCCGTGGCGAACCTTTCCCTCTCAATCTTATCCTATCAAGAAATTTTCGAAACAATAGTTAAATTAGCATCAAAAACATGCGAGGGAAAACTCGTATCAGTTCTTGAAGGAGGCTACAGTCTAAAATTTGTCGGAAAAATAGCTGCTGTAGCCATCGCAAAAATGAGTGAAACTAAATACACTTTAGATGATAAAGTCCCAGCAACCAACGAACGCATAAGAAAGCGTGGTGAAAAGATCATAGAGAATGTGAAAAGAGTTCAAGGAGGTTTTTGGAACTTAGGTTAGTGGTTTCGTACGTTGGAATTTTAAACAGAAAGACCGAGATTACTCTATCACTTGAATTGCATTTTCTGGACATTGAACCTCGCAGGCTCTGCATACCAAACATTCTTCAGGCTTTACAGGGACAGATTTTTCGTTTTTGACTTCGAAGACGGCCACAGGACACGTATCTACACACGTGCCGCATCCTGTGCATTTATCATTATCAACCACTATTTTCACCATTTTTCATCCTCTCTTTAGCTAGATTTTCATTGAAATCTAAGCAGTAGAATAAAAGCGTTTAGGTTCATTAGCGAATTTCTTCACGAAGTCTTAAGAGAATTCCGGTGATTGCCGTTTCAGCTGTCTCTTTTCTGTGCTGGTAATCTGACTGAAGTTTTCGATAGGCTTCCAATGAAAGTTCTCCCCGACTGTGGCGAGCTTCTATGCTTTTTATGTCGGCTTCAACTTCATTGATTTCAGTTTCTGCAATTTCAAGTTGCCGCATTAAGTCTGCGTATTTACCTCCCGCCACACGCATCTTCTCTTTGAATTCTGTCAAGCTTCTAGACAAAGTGTTAAGGCGCGTCTCCAGAGTTTTTCTCCGCACCTTATACCGACGCCTGGGAATCTTCCCTTTCCGCACCATAGTTTCAATGGATTCTAGTTCCAAAATTATTTTCATTTTCTCCTCACATGAGTCTACAAAAGACTTAATATATTCTGGGCGAAACCTCACTGCTACTGTGGGTACAGCGATTGGAACTGGAGCCTTAGGTCTTTTCCAAACAACAGCAACTGCGCATCCAATGGTTGCTAAAGCCCATATCCATAATGTGGGACGGAAAGATAGCCATAAAGGATTAAACTCATACACTATCTGCAAAACATTTCCTGAGGGAAAAACATCTTCGAGACAACTGACGCCTGGTCTATTTACGGCTATTGTTTCTTGGAAAACACTTCTCGTTATGCTATAAGCACCAGAACTCAGTACTCTCGCACCTTCTGGCAAGACAAAGGTCACCGATGCTTGCTCAACGTAATAATTCATATGTTGGAATAAGGGAAATGTAATCTTGAAATTGTTAGCCCCTTCTTGCGTATTGATGTAGACTTGGCTTGGCAAGTAATATTTCACGGTAAATCTTGTGGATTCGTAGCTTTCTAATGGCAACGTCAAAGCAATCCTATAGCGGTTTGTTTTCTCATCTACCAGTACGACATCCGACATTCTTCTCCTGAACTGATCCTGTGCGCTTGGATTGGAACAGTTGGCAGGCAGGATAACTTCAACGGCTATTATCTCTTTGGGCTCCTTGCTTGTTATGTAGTAACTGTCTGAGCCTTCTATCTCCCCTAATCCGTTTATTATAATCTCACGTTTTAGCTCCTTTATGTCGAATAATCGCATTTTGTCGCCTGTTGGTGAAAAGGCTACGTCGGCAGGTGAATAAGTAAAAGCAGGCAAGTTGTCTTTCACATAACTAGATTCGTTAAGTGCTCCATCGTCCTTCGTAACCATTATGTCCGTGGCTTCTTCTGGGATAAGAATTGTGACATTGCAATTTGCAACAGTCTTTGTGAAACTAGGGTATGCTGGAAAATCTAAGGTGTAGCGGTTCGTATCCGAAGTGCTGAGAAGATCATTTGAAAGTACGAATCCAACTGTGAAAGCATGTGGTGTCCCGTAGCTTATATCGAATGGTCTTGGAAAGGTTATGTTCACACCGTAGAAGCCCACTCGACCTTCAAGCGGGACGTCAAGAGTTACATTGAAAATGCCAGATGTATCGTAGGACAGGCAACGAAGAACATACGAGCCATACTTATACGGAAACCCCATAGAAAAATGGTCAAGAAATGTTCCTTCAGATGCATTGCCAACTATACGTATAGTGTCATTCATGAAAATATAGCCATTAGACATAACCTCCATCGTATGGTCCACATGTTCTATACTATAATCTGCAGCATTTACCGCTTCAACAGTTTTGATGCTAAATGAAATCGAGATAAGAATTATTGTAGTAACGATTAAGACAGTGAACAGCAAGGCTGTTTTTTTCACGCGCTTTTTGCCTCCGCACGGTTTCTGAATTTTTAGGCTTTTTATTTATTGACGAGCCCATTTATTTGCTTTTGGAATTACACCATCTTGGTCACGTATATACTTACCCATTTCCGCCAACGAGAACTCTTTGGAATCGCAACATAAAGCCCAAAACAAGCTTCATCAAACCACAACAACTATAATGCCCGTACCTACCCTTTTCCCTATTAGACTTTGAACATATAGTATAGTAATAAATTAAGTCGCACACATATCAAACTGCACAGTTAGGAGACTTAACATTGTTTTACGACCCTGTTCAGAGGCATTTAGCTATTGAAAAATTAGTCACTCGGATGGGACCAAATGGTCAAGAGAAAAAGTATTACCGTATTAGACCAGCAAGGTGGTATGGCGGAATAGTCACGGCTGATTGTGTTGGTTGTGGTTTATTGTGCAGATTTTGCTGGGTGTCAGACGCTGTGATGTTTAGACCCGCCGACGTCGGAAGATTTCATTCTCCGAAGAGGATTGCAGATGGTTTGGTTGCCTTAGCAAAGAAGCGCGGCTTGGATCTGCTGCGGGTTAGCGGTGGAGAACCCACGTTAGGAGAGCCTCACTTACTCCAGCTTCTTGACGCTCTCCAAGGCAAAGGATACCGTTTCATTCTGGAAACCAATGGGATACCGATAGCTAATGATGAAAGCTACGCCGCAAGCCTTTCAAAATACCGTTTTGTCCATGTGAGGGTTTCGTTGAAAGGATGCAGTGAAGAAGAGTTTGCCACGCTGACTGGAGCCAAGCCACATGGTTTCGTATTGCAGCTAAAAGCCTTACGAAACTTAATAGATGTGGGAGTTAGTTGTCACCCATCAGTTATGGTGTCCTTCTCGCCGAGAAAAAATTTGCAAGCGCTTATCCAGAGACTTAAGCAAATCAGTCCAAGTTTGGCTGAAGAGGCGGAGATTGAAGAACTGATTCTGTACCCTCATGTAATCAAAAGAATACGACAACACGAATTAAAATATCACACGGCTCATACGCCGGAAAGGGTTCCGCTGGAACAAATCTGAGTGATCACCGTCATAGTTCATTGTGCTTAATGTAGTAGTTTTCCTCTTTCTTAGGTCCGAAGCTTCTGACACCTTTCTCTTTAAGTTGTTTCCTGAGTCTCTGGGCGTATTGTTTATTTATTTCGCCCCTTTTCTCCATGTATGCTATTATCTGTTCTGCTTGTTTCTCTGTGTCGCATCGCCGAATAAAGTCTATTACATCAGGCATATAATGAAGAAATCTTTTCGCGGATGCTCCTTCTCCGGTTTGCACATCCGTTCTCACAGAGTTTATCGCGATTTTGTGTTCTTTAGAATCTAACTCTTTGGCTAGATTCGGAAACATCTTTTTGAACGACTCTTTGTCGAAGTCCACGTTTGCACCTTCAAATACAGCGTCGGATGCTCACTTATTGTAGGAGAAAAACGCATATTTAAGCATCTTTAAAATTAACAGGCAAATCAATAATTTAGGAAGGGAGAAACAGTTGTGCCGGATTTTCTTTAAGCAATTTCTCTAATTCTTGTATGCGAAGACCGGTGATTTCGTCTCCGTATATTTCGCATTTTTCTTTGAGGTTGGCTTCTTCAAGGCTTCGGACAATGACTTCAATTTTTTCTTTGGCTGGTGATTCTGAATATATATGAAAAGACGCTTTCTTTTGTCCTCTTTTTGTTACAGTCACCCGTTCGGTTTGCAGAATGTTGAAGTTGTATTGTTTCAAGGCTTCTAAAATGTCGTCTGGTACATCGTGATATACGGCTATGTCTATGTCGCTTTCGCGATGGGCTGTTCCACGCCAGACACTTCCAATCAGAATAGGGCTGTATGCTTTTAGAATTTTCATCAGCCTTAGAGCTTCTTTACGCCGCTGAACCAAACGTTCTTGCCTAGCTGGACTCTCGTTTTCTTCCGCTATTTTGTCAAGCTCCACGGCAACTTCAAGATTTGCTGGAAGAAAATGAACCCCAAACGTCTTTGCAGCTTTCAGTTTAGCTTGCTTGTACTCTTTTTCAACCCCAAAATAGATAAGGTTGGCGGCTTCCCTTGCAACCTTTTTTCTTAAACTCAGAGAATCAACGTTCAAAGGTTCACCAATAAAATTCAGGCTCGAATAGAAAATCAATGCTTGATTATCTCTTCGTATAACGTTATTGTTTTTTCAGCTATTTTATCCCATGTAAACTCGCCTAGAATCCTACGTCTGCCATTTTTTCCAAGCCATTTCCCTTTTTCAGGATTCTCCAATGCACTACTTACACCCCAAGCGATGTCTGATGGATTGTTGGGGTCTATGTGAAAACCGCACTGTTCCTCACCGCAACAAATAACTATTTCACGCATTCCACTAACGCCCGCCGCGCCCACAACAACTGGGCGTTCCATACTCATTGCCTCGAGGGCAACAATTCCAAAAGGTTCATAAAGGCTTGGGAAAACTGCAACGTCGCATGCGGCATAGTGTTGAATGCGCTCCTCCTCCGAAACAAATTTGAAGTTTAATTTTACAGAATCTTGCAACCTTATAGTTTTAACCAAATTGGCCAGATAGTCCTGTAAGTCACCAACTCCCACAATAACCAACTTTGCTTTTGGCATTTTCGACAAAACATGCGGTATAGCCATTATTAATTTATCAACACCTTTAACGCCAACAAGTCTTCCAAGATAAAGAATCATAAGCTCGTCGTCTTTTATACCATAAGAAGCTCTAATCTTCTTAACTTGTTCAGCTTTTACTGCTTCTGGATTATATTTCTGCGGGTCAACCCCGTTGTAGCACACCTGAATTTTTTCTTTTGGAAAGCCGAGTTTTATGAGTTCGTCTTTCATGGCATATGAAACTGTTATTATTAGGTCAGCTGCTTTGGCGCCGTGAAGCTCAATGTTGCTCACGACCTCTGAGCCGTTTCCAAGAGTTCTTCCTTTCTCCGAAGAGTGAACGTGAAAAACGAAAGGCAACTCAGCCTCTTTCTTAACGGTTATACCGCTTATCGCTGAAAGCCAGTCATGGGCGATTACAACGTCATACTTGAAGTTCTCTTTTCTAATAAGTTCATTAACAAGTTTTGAAGCACTTAAATAATTGAAAACAAGGATTTTAGAGAAAAGCTGGATTCCTCCCCCCATCCCCCATTTCCTAACATCTTCGGCAAGCACATCTGGCAATGAATCAGAAATATCAATGTGTAATGGGCGGTGAATTTCTATCCCTCTCCAAATCTCCCGCGTTGGAAGACTACCAGCATCATCATTCATTGTGAAAACAGTGACATCATGATCTATCAAAACAAACTTTCGTGTAATTTCTGCGGCATAAGTTCCCAAACCACCGACCATCATGGGGGGATACTCCCAGACAAGCACAGCCATTTTCACTTATTCTTCACCGTCTGCATTTAGTTCCTCAATGCTTCATTGCTTAATGAAAACATTGCTTATTTACTTTGCTAGACCCCTATATTTACTTCACGCATAACACACCTTTTCATTACACATGACCGCAAAACATGGCGTTCATTTTCGTGCTATAAGCACCCAGCGACTTTGAAGTTTTCCTTCAAATTCTTTCTCAATTAACTTTAAACTGACAATCTTGAAGTTTTTGAAAAGGCGCCCTAATTCTTCTTTGTCCGTAAAATGATGAAGAACCCCTCTCTCCGCACCCTCTTGGCTGACGAAAGTGTTTTTTTCAACTTCTGTCCCCTTTCGATAGATATAGGTTCTTTTCGATAGAAAGTTAATGAGCACAAATCCCTTTTTCCTCAACGTTCTATGGATTTCAGAAATTGTTTCTTGAATTTCCTCACGTTTTTGATGGTAGACCGTGTGAAGGCATATGAGCGCATCAAAACAAGCGTCGACATAGGGCAACGTTTTCATATCGCACTTCACGAGATAACCCTCCAACTTTTGTCTTTTCAGCCTCTCCTTGGTTAAAGAAAGACCAGTTTCCGAAACATCTGTCCCATGAGCTTCAAATCCTTGCTTTGCCATGTAAACTTGGTGTCTCCCCGCGCCGCATCCCAAATCGAGAACCCGTATGATCTGTTTCTCCTTTTTTAACAAAATGGCAAAGTCAACAACAATTTCATCTGGTTCTTCTCGACTGTACCTTTCATCTCGTAGTATTTCGTTCCATTTAGTCAACAACTTCTCCTCTCATATCTCCAAACCATACCCGTATTTTTCAAGCCTAGTTTAAAGAATTACTCCATATATTTGCAAACGCAAACGTTACCAGCATAACACGGTTCTTGAAATACAAAAAGAAAAATCTGAAAAGCATATTAAGCACGTATAAATATATTAAATGGAGTGCAACGATATGAGTATATCACCTATTAAACGGTTGATTATTGAAACTATGTGGATGCTTGAGAAGACTGCTAAGGCTAATGAGATAGCGAAGAAGACTGGGTTAGGTTTTCGTCAAGTTATGATGCACTTAATGGGGCTTACTCGCATGGGATATTTAGAGTCGCCTGAAAAAGGATATTATGCCTTAACAGAAAAGGGCAGGAAAGTGCTTGGTTTTCCCGAAATAGACAACGAGAAAGCCGCCGAGATTCTGGCGTATTTGCCCATTGAAAAATCGTTTCACTTTTATGCTGACATTGGAAAGTCCTTAAACGTTCATGCAGCCAGCCTTCAAGATTTCTGCGACAAAATTTTGAAAATCGATACGGCCTCAATAGAATTCCACACAAACCGTGGGGATTTCGAAGCATGGTTCATGGAATTAGGCGACGTTGAACTGGCGAGAAAAACTATGCTCATTAAGGAACATGGAGTTCTAGGAGAAGAGCTGCGCCAGAAACTTTATGAAGTTGTGAAAAATCGATGCGAAGAGCTAGCTAAGATAAGGAAGCCCGCAGTTGTATCCGGATGATTTGATTGACTTTACGCTGGCTTAAAGCGTCCCTTAAGTTTCTCTAGAAGTTGTTGTAAAGTCGTGTATTCCATCTCTTCAGGGCCTAGGCGGGCAGGCTCAAACTCTCCCATACGTCTAAGCATAGACGCGTATTCTAGGGTTTCACGCCTAGCCAATGCAAAAGCTGGATCATCAAACAAGTCAGCCATCATTGGTTTTCCGTTATCATCACTTGCAATATTACCGTTTGCAACCTGAAAACCTAAGGCAACCATTCTCGGAGGACCATCAAACAACGTGCATTTAGCATCCTTTAACCCAACAGGCATTACTGGACCCCAGTGGCTTCCCCGCATCCATCCCTCAACAACATAGCTATGCATAAAAGGTACAAGTATCTCTCCTATGGCAGGCAATCCATGTTGCCCCCGTATAATCATGACAGGATCGTCTTTTCCAACGTATTTTCCTGCAATCTGCGAAAGCCTAGTTACACTGCCTACAGCACATATTAAGTCATCTCTAGCCCGCCAAACACGCGAAATCATGTATCGCTGCACTGTCCCAATCAAAGCGATTAGCTCGTACATCTCTTCTGGACATTTAAGCACAACCTTCTTGTTTTCCATCGTATCCAGCACCTCAAATTTGAAGCCCCCAGCCATGCTTGGGTCGATCACTAGCCCGGCTGTGTTCATAGGATCAGCGAAAATGCGGAAAAGCGGATAGTTAAAGGCCCCGCCAGAAGTCTTGTCAGCTGCAAGAACTACAATTGGGTCAGAGCCTCTTTCTTCTATTTCCATTTCAGCAAAGCCTGGACCCATCCCACGGACGTTTCCGCTGAAAGCTGTCTTCAAAAGGTCTTGGCCAGCACCATAAAGTTTCAGTTCCGAGGCCTTTTTTGCAGCCTCTTGAAATGTATCCCACGCAAGCTTGTGAATGTCTGAATTTGACTCGCCTCTTTCATGCACCATAAGTAGCTGGAGATCATCTCCAACGTTGAAAATATAATAACTGTTTATCAAGTTCTCTTCTTTTGCTTTCTTAAGATTTTTTTCAGCGATGTTAAGAAGTGGCCTTGGAACAACATGATGACCGGCTAAGGAGCCCACATCACATTTGATCAGGGAAATTGAGGTTTTTCTAGGCATATACATCACTTAAATTACGCTGCGGTTTAGAGTTAGACCTAAGCTTTTAAAAGACTTCCGAAATAAAGCCAGCAAAAGAATCATTAAACAAAAGGTATTCTATAGTTGACCAGTGAGGACGCTCCTATGGAGAAGTTAAGGGTCATTTCCGTGAAAATACCTGACGAAGTCTACAAAGAAATGCTTTTACGTGTTCCAGAGGGTGAAAGAAGCGACTTCATCCGAGACGCCATAATGGAGAAACTTCAAAAAACACCAAAACCGGACAGAATTTTGGAGCTTGAGCAAAAAGTTGGAAAGATGGAAAGGGAGTTTTCAGAAATAAAGAAATATCTTGCAGACTTAGAACTGCTCACATATGAACGGGGGAAAACAAACCCTCACACATTCGGTTTAGACGAAACAGACCACAAAATAATAGATTACCTCATCCACTATAAAGGCGCAACAACACCAGAATTGGCAGAATACCTAAAAACAAACAGATGGCTGGTTTTGAACAGACTGAGAAGGATTCAAAAAACATCCAGAAAGCAGCTCGGGAAATCCATAATAGAATACTACCCCGGCGAAAAATCAGGAAAGAAAAAAGCATGGTGGCTAAAAGACGAACTAATCGAAACATAGTTGAGAAGGCTTGCTCTGTGGAGTCTAGACCCCCCCCATATAGGTTGAACCAGTCCATGAAGCTTGGTTTGATACAGTAACAATTAATTTCAGTTATTACTTAACTCTATTTTGCAGGGCCCGTAGCCCAGTATGGATTAAGGCGCCGAATCAACAAAAGGATGCGCAAGCCTCCGGACGATTTAGCGAGGGAAAGCCGGAGAACAGGGGTTCAAATCCCCTCGGGCCCGCCAAAGAAAATAGGATTAAATTTCGGTTTAAAATATCGGGATTTTGATTTTTAGGGGTAAAGTTGGAATCTATCCTTGCCAATGGTTTTATTTTTGAAGCTTTAGGGTTTGCCCTAGAAAAGCTTTCAATTTCGAAATGTCCCATAGGACAATCTCAATTGTTCGATAGTAAGTCTTTCCCGAAAATTGTCCTTTTAACTGTTTCATAGCTCGACAGTGAAGTTCATCTGGAATTTCAGATTGGAACGAGCCGCCTCTGAACTTAAGCATGGACAAAGTTTTGTCTGCTTTAACTGCTATATCAACGGCGAACCTAGATCTAGTTGGTTGAATTATGTTTTTTAACTCCGCTTCCGAAATCCCAAGCTGTGGAACTGCATAGCCGTCTCCTTTCAAGAATTCCAGATATTTCTCCGTGACCGGGTTGGGCGTTGTGTATATTGGCGATATTAATCTATTTCGCGTAACCCTCGTTATTTCTCGCAATGCTATTCTCCAATTTCTAATCAAGTGAAGAAGGTGCGCGCTTATGGTGACTTCAAAATAAGAATCCTTGAAAGGGAGGCAACAGATATCGCTCAGCAACAGATCTTTTACGCCTCTTTTGGCAGCCTTCTTCAACATCTTTGCAGAAATGTCAATACCAACAATGTCAAATCCGAGGGCTTGTAAGGGCATGGCAAATCTGCCAGTGCCGACGCCAGCATCCAGAATGCGTTTATACCCTTTAAGCTCGTGAAACAGCACCTTGACTAGCTTTTCCATGATTTCTTCAGGTAACCCGCGAGTTCTATCATAAATATCTGTGAGGCGGTCAAAAGAAAAGCCCAAACAGTTGTTCCCCTAAGCCTTATAATTTGTCAAGATAAATGAAATTACATAAAACAATCCTATTAGCGGTCATTTGACTTACTCCCATTGCTTTTTAATCCATTCTTCCACTCCTATTGTCTTCATTTCTTGAAGTCGCCTTATCTTGTCAGCGGCAAAAATGTTTGCATGTTCGCCTTTTTCACCCCAGTTTCTTTCGCATTGAAACTCTGGGCATTCAAAACAGAAGTTGAAGCCTTTTGCGATGCAGCATTTGCGAACTGGACAGCCACCCCATCCGCTTCCGCCCTTGCAGTTATAGGCGCACGCACTCCTCGAAAGAATTTCAAGTCCCTTGATTGTTTCCTCCGAATTGCCGCCTTTATAGTTAATCCATCCAGCAACCTCAAAATGCTTTTTGACCAATTCCAAAAGCCGCGCTGCCGGCTTTCTCAGAGCATCGTTATACCAATAGCAAACTCGACAGTAGTTACCACAGTACCCTACTTCGTTCTTCCTTACTTCTCTCATTTTTTCGCTTTCCACTTGGTTTCGCCACCTTTCCTTTCATTTGAGTTGTACCAAAATGAAGGCGTTTTCATCAGGATCTACAAACTTGGCTGTTCGAGCCCCCCAGCTTTGGTCTTTAGGTTCGGTCAAGAATTTAACGCCTTTGCTTTTTAGTTCTCTGTATGCCTCATCCACGTTATCAACTTGCAGGTAAATGTCTGGTGCAGCTCTCTTGACGCCTCTTTCCCCTCCAGGTTCCAAACCTAACATAATCCCGCATAAATCAAACACTGCGTAAGTGGGCCAATAAGACTTTTTTTGAAAACCGAGAACATTTTCATAAAAGGACACAGCCTCCGCGAAGTCTGACACACGGAAAGTTATATTTACCGTCTTGATGTTCAAGCACCTCGCCTCAACAAAACATAGCACAGTTTTTCTATTTCCAATTTTCGCTAATAACACATGTATGTAAGAATACTAAACATGGGGAATTTAAACGATGATTTAAACCTACTCGGGCCCGCCAAAAACAAATAGGTTCAAATATCGGTTTAAATTATCGGAGTTAAAACCAGATTTTCTTCGCTTTCGAGGAAATATCCAAAAAATGAGCTTTAAACAAGATTTATTCTAAATAAAAGAGAGCTTGGCTATTTTTTGTGTCGCTTATTCCTTTGTCGTTTTTTCGCTTTTCGACGCCATTCTCGTTTTCTCTGAACTTTTATGCGAGTTCTGGGGTAGCGATGTTGAGGGCTGACTTCTACTCGGTACTGGTTCATGTTCTTATAAAAGGTTGAATAGCCGATCTGATTTTGTTGAAGGGATGCAATATTTCGGTTTAGCTGCTCTTTGATTTCAGGATTAGTTGTTTTGTCATAGGTATCGGAATAAGAGAGATATGCCGCATGAAATTGAAAGTCAGATTGGTTGTCGATTAGAAGCTTCTCTAGCGGAGTTAATTTCTTGTTGTTAGATTCCAAAGTCATAATTTTCCAAACTTGGGTGATGATTTAGAATAGTAAGCGTACCTTTTATAGGTACCCCTTATCACTGCCATACGAAACAGTTTGTCAGCTCTGCGCGAAAATTTGCGTCTTTGTATGGATTTGCAGAACCCTATATAAGGTTCCATGAGAATATATAAGGTGAAGGATTAGTTTAGCTGAACATTTTTTTGGAGGTATGGCTGTTAGATGAATGATGAAATAATTGAAAAGGAGCTTGTTGAGAAGGCTGAGGTGATTTCGGCGGTCAGAAGCTATGAAAATAATAGAATCCGAAGGAAAGATAGTGAGGTAGATTTTACGGTTTCGCCTCCGGAGTCAGATGATAAGATCTTGATACGTGTTATAACCGAAGCCAAATCAAGTTCAGGATCTGTAGGTGTGGATGCTGTTAGGGAGATGAGTGAATTTCTTGAGAAACGGGATTATGATAAAGGCATCCTTATTGGAAAGCGGTTTACCGAGGCAGCGAAAAGTGAGATGGAACGTAAAAACATTGAAGCGGTTTCGAAGAATATCAAGCCTCATTTCAAAGTAGAGCGGCTTTACTTTGCGATAAACAGCCGCGTAGAAAATCTGTGTAGGGTGAAGTGTGATCATGTTCCGATGAAGGAATCTGAATGCAAGGGCTACGTTGATGGTAATTACTCTTGTGATGTCAGGCTAATTAGTGATAATGCCAGTTTTCATCTTAAGCATGGTTGGACAGATTTTTTGAAGAAAGATTTGGCGAGGCTTTTGGCGATTGAAAAGCGCAAACCTCGTTCTCCGCACCATTGCTGAGCCGAGAGTCTGAAAGTCGTCCTGACTTGGGTTTCATGGTAGCCCGGGATAGGTTCAAACATCGGTTTAAAATATCGGGGTTAAAACACAATTTTATATTCTTTCGTGAAAATATCCACGAGATGACCTCAAAATCAAATTTTACGGTGGCATTTCGGATAAAGCATATTTGCTAGAGGATTATTCTGAACTTGCACTGTTTGTCTCCATTTACTATGGATTCTTCCATTACGGCTTTGATAGGCTTCCCCAAAGCTCCTTCAAACAACGCCTTAATCCAACCGCGAGAACAGTTACAATAGGTTCTGGAGAGTTTTCCTTGAGGAATTTTGTTTACCTGGGCACAGAAACATTTCGGATAGATAAAGTAGATTTTGTCTCCTTCTTTATGAAGATACTTGAAGGA
>Ga0315308_1000026_pt1 | contig 72983 bp, 64 predicted proteins | sample TDP3_MG_FD_203078 | JGI IMG/M metagenome (GOLD analysis project Ga0315308, IMG submission 203078) | Freshwater sediment microbial communities from Lake Towuti, South Sulawesi, Indonesia - TDP3 | ecosystem: Environmental > Aquatic > Freshwater > Lake > Sediment | place: Indonesia: South Sulawesi...
TGTTAATACGATGATTAACAGGGCTAAAAATGAAAAATTTGAGAAATGGGAGCCCAATAAAAAGCTAAAGATCTTGATGATTGGTTATAACGGGGCAAGAAATACCGGCGCCGATGTGCGTGTGGTCAGTATAGTGGATCAGTTCTACCACATATTGGGAAAAGAAAATATTGAGATCGGGGTCATGACCCTTGATACTGAAAACACCAATGTTTATTTTCAGCCCCCCACCAAACAAATTGAATTCAGCTCCATATTTTTTAAACCCCTTCTGGAGGCATGCAACCAATATCACATGGGAGTTCTCTCAGAGGGCAGCACCTTGAAAAGCAAGTTTGCAAACTCCCTTACCCTTTTCTTTGTTGAGGGCGCCGGAATATTAAAGGAACAGGGAAAACCCTGCATAGCCTATGGTTCAGGGGCTGGAGATATGGACGATTTCGTATATAAAATGGCCCAGAAGTATTGCACGCAAACATATTTTATCTGCCGCGAGCAAGCATCTATGGACATTGTCAATAAAATGGGGATAAAGAGTGAGATGGGCACTGATACAGCATGGACATTTCCACCTGCAAATCCGGAGTGGGCCGTAAAGGAGCTCAAGGAAAATGCCGGATGGGATGGAAAAAAACCAATTTTGGGGGTTGCGGTGATCAACCCATTCTGGTGGCCGGTCAAACCAAATTTAACGAAGTGGATTACTGGATATGGCAGGCGCCACCCGGTGGAGCATTATCAAAAATGGTATTTTTTCAGTTCCTCCGAGGAGAGAAGCAAACTCTTTGATAACTATCTCTCGGGCATTGCACGCGCTGTGGATAAATTCGCTGAGCGTCACAATGCCCATGTTGTTATATTTGGAATGGAGGCTTTAGATTGGGACGCCATTAACAGGCTTCAAAAGATATTAAAAACAAAGGCACAGATATACAGCTCCAAATTCTATGATGGTTTTCAGATTATGGCCCTTTTGAGAATGTTATCCATGCTGGTCACCTCCCGCTATCACGCCCGGGTTCTCTCCATGCCAGCAGGAGTTCCTTCTATTGCAGTCTCCATGGACGAAAGGCTGTATAATCTTCTTCAAGAAAGCGGTCACCTTGACGATTATTATTTTTCAGTTGATGAAAAGGATCTTGGAGAAAAACTAATTATTGCCATGGAGAAGCTGTGGCAACATCGGGAAAAAGTAAGTAGAGAAATTATTCAGACAGTTCCAAACTATTTAAAGAGGATGGCTGACATGGGAAAAACATTCCGGGACTTTGTAGGAAAAAACTTTCCCCAATTTCCGCTTCCACCGGAGCCCAAAGATTGGTTGGATTACCTTCCTCCTTTGTATCCCGAGCTTAACAAAATTGTAAAGGGGCCGGGGAAAACAAATTAGGAAGCCTATACTATAATATTGATTGTGCCACATCAGGAGACTTGAGCCTCTTTCCTATCCTCATCTCCAAAAATTCCCTTAACAGGCTCCTCGCTTCCTCAACGGCATTTGGTTGAGAAACAAAAGATGGAATATCGCTTACCTTCATTTTAAGTGCGGATTTCATTGAATTAAGTGCTTCGCTTGAAAGAGCATTCTCATCGCTCCTGCATTCAGAGCACACGACACCTCCCTTCACCGGATTGAATCCGAGAGATAATCCCTCCTGGTCGTGAATCGCTTTCTTGCACACGACACACTGTTCAAGATTGGGCCTGAAGCCGATCAGGCGAAGAAGCTTGATTTCAAAGGTAAGGAGAAACGGCCCCGCTTCAGGAGAAGGAAGCTTCTCAAGAAGCGTGATCATGTGAAGGAGAAGCAAAAAGACCTCGCTGTTCTTCTCTCTCTCAGGAAGAAGCTCCCTGACCATCTCAAGGATCTGGCACATTATGAGAAACTTCTCCAGATTTCCTCTTATGGTCTTCCAGGTATCAAGGAGATCGCAATGCTCGAGGCGGATCAGGGAAGCCCCCTTTTTCTCATACAGGCTCACCTCTATTGAGGAGCCGGTCTCCAGGGCACCGCCAAACCTTTTTATGCTCCTCTTGGCTCCCTTTGCAATTCCCGTGATCCTGCCGCTGTCCCTTGTGCACAGCGCCACGATCCTGTCATATTCCCCATAATCCCTTGTAGAAAGAACAATGGCCTGGGTCCGGTGCCTGGGCATAAGGGGCAGGTCAGATATACGGGGCAGCGATGCTAAGGATTGTCAAAATGACAGTGGAAATGATCGTGATCCAGACGATAAGATTGAACGCCCCTGAATTGACATATTCACCCATAATCTCCCTATTGTTAATCAGCGAAAGCATATAATAGAGGACCACTGGAAGGAGGACCCCATTGATGACCTGTGAGAGATACATCACCTGGATCAAGGGCATGCTGGGAATAAGGGCGCCGGCCGCTCCTACTGCAATGAGGCTGGTATAAAGAATATAAAATGTTGGCGCGTTTGAAAACTTCTTGTTTACTCCGGACTCCCATCCAAATGCCTCGCATGTAGAATATGCTGTTGACAGGGGAAGAATGGAGGCTGCAAAAAGCGAGGCGTTGAGGAGCCCTACAGCAAAAAGAATACTGCAGTAATCCCCGGCAAGAGGCTCAAGGGCAAGGGCTGCCTCTTGGGCCGAAGAGATATGGATGCCCTTTGGATGAAGCGTTGCGCCACAGGTAATAATGATGAAAGATGCAACGACACCGACAAGGATGCCTCCAATCACGGTATCAATCTGCGAATAGGAATAGTTCTTGAGCTTCACGCCCTTTTCTGCTGTTGCGGCCTGCTGATAGAACTGCATCCAGGGGGCAATGGTTGTCCCAATCAGCCCGATAGTTATAATCAAGGAGTCTCTGTTGAGACTCAGTGAGGGTGATAGAACATGGGATGCAACCTCATCCCAGCGCGGACGGGCGAGTATGCCGGATACGATGTATGAGAAATAGATGAGGCAGGCTGTCATGAAGACCTTTTCCACGGATTTGTATCTCCCCTTGACAACAAGCCACCAGACGAAAAAGGCGGCAAAGGGCACCGTGATATAAGGGGAAATTCCGAAGATCTCTGTGCTGGCCCTGATCCCGGAGAACTCGGCAAATATATTGCCGAGGTTCGCCAGCAGGATGAGAACAATCACATAAAATGTCACCCTGATACCGAATCTTTCCCTTATCAAATCAGCCAGACCCTTCCCGGTCACAACCGCCATGCGCGCTGTCATTTCCTGAATAACGATGAGAGAGATGGTAATAGGGATCAGTGTCCAGAGGAGGGAGTAGCCGGTCCTCGCGCCTGCAATGGAATAGGTTGTAATGCCTCCGGCATCGTTGTCCACATTGGCTGTAATGATCCCTGGCCCCATTACTGCAAAAAATATCGCCAGCCTTTTGAAACTTTTCCTCAAGGACTCTCTTTCTTTCCGTAAACAAAGGCAACGATGTCGTCCATTGTGACAATCCCCTTTATCCGGCCCTCTGCATCCACTACCGGAAGGGCATGAAGCTTGTATTTGGTGAAGAGTTCAATTATTCGGGTAACGGTTTCTTCTGCTTTAATAGAAACAGGCTCCTCGGACATTATCTCGTCTATCCGCTGTTCGGGACGGGCAAGAAGGAGATTTTTCAGTGTTATAACACCCCTCAGGATTCCTCCTTCCCCGATGACATATATATAATGAATTGTCTCTGCAGTAGGAAGCTCTCCCCGCATCTTCTCCATCGTGTCTTTAACAAGAATATCACCCGAAGTTGAGATAAACTCTGTGGTCATCAGGCCGCCGGCAGAATCCTCTGCATAGCTCAAAAGCTCGGAGACCTCCCTTGCCTCCTTTTGATCCATTTTTGTGAGGATCTCGGAAGCCTCCTCCTCTGGAAGATCAGCAAGAAGGTCAGCGGCCTTGTCGCGCGGCATCTCCTCCAGGATGTCTGCTGCCTTCTCCGCACCTACAGTCTCAAGGAGAGACCTCTGAAGCTTGGGGTCAGATTCGCCAAGTGTCCCTGCAGCAGTCTCTAAATCAAAGGACTGAAACAGCGCTGATCTCTGATTGGTATCCAGATCCTGCATGATCTCAGCAAGGTCTGCAGGATGAAGCCGGGATATCTTTTTCATCGTAACGCTCAATTTGAGAAGTCCCCGTTTGAGAGAGCTCACCGATACAGGTTGGACATACTTCCAAGATATAAAATGATCCCGAGTGAAATAACGGGCCCTGGGGAAAAAGAACCTTACGATCCAATCAACAGCCCTTCCCCAGCCGAGGCTTCTAAAGAACCCCCTCATTCCAACATCTACATGGACGACCCTCAATTCACCGTTTGTAAGCATAAGTGACACATCGTTAACCCTGATTACCTTTCGCCCCCTCGTATCCACAATTTGGTTGTCAAGAAGTTCCTTCCTGAGGAAGAACTCATTCTCCAGGGGAATAGGAGGAGGAATGAGGGATGAGCGTGGGATCTTGAGTGCTATATCAGATAGGCTGGATATGGCTACATCTTTCCATTGAGAAACAAGAAAATATCTTCGCAATCGGCCGCACCTGATTAAAACTGTATGGATTACCGGGTAGATTTCTCCAACAAGGGCAGAGAGGTCATGAATCCTCCCTATGAAATTTCCCTCAGAATCTCTCACACCTCGCCTCAACAGCTGGGATAGAAAGAGAAAGCGAGTTTCCTGCGCTTCGTTCACTTGATCAAAATGCCTTCTGTCTGATGGAGCGTATATCGAGGGGAAGAATTGCTATCTCTATTCTGCGGTTCCTTGCCCTGCCTTCCTCGGTAGAATTTGGCGCAACTGGCCTGAATTCAGCATATCCAATCGCGGAAAGAAGAGCAGGGTCCAGCCCCCATCTGTCCACAAAATAATGTAGGACAGAAAGTGCCCTGCCCGTGGAAAGTTCCCAGTTTGTGGGGAAGCGGCTCTTGAGAGACTCTCCTATGGGACGGTCGTCTGTATGGCCCTCTATTACAACCTGTTTTCCCCTGAGTGTTCTAAGGATAGTTCCAATTCTATCAAGGACAGCGTATCCTTCCTCGTTTAGATTAGATTCACCCGATGCAAATAATATCGCATCCTTTAGCTTAATAAAGACCCTGCCTCCCTCCTGGACTATCTCTGCATTCCCAGCCTCGATCTCTTCCTTGAGAGTGCCAAGCAGGCTGTTGTATACATCCTTCATCTTGGCCAATTCCTCCACCAAGCCGAGCTGAGAAGACTGAAGCTCGTCCACCTTGTTGATTGCAGCCGAAACCATATCCTGAAGCTCCGTGTTCTTTTTCACCAAGGACTCGTTCTCGTCATGCAGCTTCTGATGAGTCTCTTTCATCTCTGTATACTCAGAAAGAAAAGGCAGATAGAAGAAGATGAAGACGAAGGCACCGGCGGTCACAATTATGGAAAGAAGAGCAGCGAGGACAGTGACCGATCTCCTTCCCCTCTCATCCCTGGACGATGAAATATGCACATGTGTATTCGCAGACATATCTTCCATCAGGCTATATAGAAATTATAAGAATTAACTACTCTGGATTCAAGGATAATGCAGCGCAAATTTCCTGACGGCTTCCTTAACAATGATTGACATCTTCCCACTGCTCCTATTTGCCATCTCCAGAACCTCACGGTGAGCATGTTTTTTGGAAAAACTCGATGCCCTATTGGCAATAAAGGATAGGCCGATCACTCTCATGCCATAAGACTTTGCAGCAATGACCTCAGGAATGGTGGACATACAGACCGCGTCGGCGCCAAGCTTCCTGAGCATTAGAACCTCTGCAGGGGTCTCATATGCAGGCCCGCGAACACCTGCGAGAACACCCAGGTGCACCCTTGTCCCTGCACATCTCCCTGCCCTGAGCATGTCTTCTGACAGGGATGTCTCATATGCTCCGGACAGATCAACAAAAGAAGGGCCGCTGAGTGGTGAGTCACCCATGAGATTGATTTGATCAACGACAAACATCACATCTCCTGGAGCATATTTTCTGTTGATCCCTCCTGATGAATTCGTCACGATTAGTTTCGTTACACCCATAGATGCCATGACTGCGACCGGGAATGCAACCTCCTGAGCTGAATACCCTTCATAAATATGGATGCGGCCCTTCATTAAAATCAGCTCTATACCATTCACCGTGCCCAGGCACAGGAGGCCCTGATGCCCCTTCACAGTAGGAACGGGAAATTGCGGGATTTTTCTATAGGGAATTGCTCTGGTGACCCTGATATCAACATCAATTCCGGAGCCCAGGATGAGCCCGATGGCCGGAGAAGAATTGATATGTTTTTTTAAAAATTTTATTGCATCCGCGACGCTGGACTTCATTGAGATGAGAAGACAAGGCCGACAACCTTCCCCTCAGGGCCGAGAGGGCCGAGCGGTTCATCGTTCAATGTCAGGGACACCCCGCCGGCGTTGCCTATCCGAACGCTCATCCTTTCACCTGCCCTCCATATATATTCTTCGTCAACCCTGAGCGTGGCCTCAACAGGAGGCTTATCATCGGCACGCACCATTATCCATGTATCCTTGATCGCTTTTGCTTTCAGAACAAGCCCTTTGCCGATATGGACTCTGATCAAGGAAGAACCCACCGCCTCAGCCTTCGATGCGGCATGAGGGCCCTCTTCTCCCTGCAGGGTTATGTTATCAGCAGGAGCATTGGAAGGAGCTTCTGAAGGAGATTTTTCCTTGCCTGTGAGAAGAAAGATCAATATGAGCGCAATAATAAAAAGTGCGGGAGGCAGAAAATACTTCACACTGGGCGGAACGACTACTTTAAACTGGGGCGCTTCGGATGAGACGGCAGGCTTCGTTTCAAGAGAAGTCTCAAAACGGAGGATCACCTCCTCTGGATCGAGTCCGACAATATTGCAGTAGGCCCTGAGAAATCCTTTAACAAAGGTTTTCTCGGGAAGGATATGGTAATTGTCAGATTCAATTGCCTGGAAGAATTTCTTGTTTATCCGTGTGGCCTTAGAGATCTCTTCAAGGGTAATATTCCTGAATTCTCTCTCCCTTTTAAGATATTCTCCGAAACTTTCCATCTAAAAAACCTCCCCCGTCTCTCTACCCTGTTGTTATTGCAGGAGCTTTAGATACCCCCCTGCCTCCCTTGCAAGCGGCCCGTTGGGATCGAGCCTGAGAACCTCCTTGAATTCTCCAATGGCGCTCTTTTTTTGTCCGATCCTTATATAGGATTGCCCGAGAAAAAGACGGGTTTCAGCATCGTTCTTATTGAGGCTTCTGGCCTTCTCGAGTGTGCTAACAGAATCAAGGTATTTCCCCGAATAATAATAAATCCTTCCGAGCCTCTTATAGACCTGGTAAACCCTCGGATTCGTTGAGGCCAGCTCGGACGCTTTCTTGTAACATTCTATGGCTTTTGAAAAATCCTTTTTATTCTCGTAGGCAACGCCGAGATTATACCAGGAGTTCTCAGGAGTTGAATAAAGAATGTCCGACATGGCCTTCTCAAAGCACGAAATTGCTTCGTCCCATTTTTTCAGGTCAAGATATACTACGCCGAGATTGTTATATGCCTCTGAATTGTGCGGGTCGAGAGCGACGGCCTTTTCAAGGTGCTGCCTTGCCCCCTCAAGATCCCCCTTGAATCGTAGGGCAAGGCCCATGACATTCTGGAGAATGGAATTGTCAGGATAGAGTTTTTCTGCCTCAAAAAGCTCTCTCAGGGCTTCCGTATAATTCCCCTCGTTCATAAGAGAGATCCCCAACTTCACATGGGGTTCAGATTTTTCTTTGAGGTTCTGCCTCCCCGAGATGCAAGACAAAAAGACCAAGAGTGCGCTTATAATATATATAGAAATTCGTTTCACTATCAGAGAGAGGAAAAAAATCTGAGGACAGTATTAAGCTGTTTTGACATCTGTCCATCTTCCACGGACAAAGGAAGGGCTTGTTTAATCTTGATCCTCCCTATGACCCTCTTTCCAGCGGGAAACTTTGACTCTTCCTTTTCTTCAACCTCTATCTCAATCCCCTCTTCCCCTTTGGTCTTTTGAGGGAGTATCTCCTTCAATTCAATCTTCTCTTCCTTTTTGGCCTCCTTTGGAGGGGATTCCTCTGGGGGGATCTCCTTCAGTTCAATATCCTCTTCATCCTCCTCTTTTTTCAGCAAAGAAAGATCCTCCATAAAAGGAGGGATGACATTAATGGTATTTGCCGAGACTTCAGCCTTCTCCATAATGAAGCCCATACTCTCCACGAATTCCATAGCCTTTCCCTTGGCTGAACCGTAATCCGCTGGTCCAATGGGATCTTTGTCATAGCAGTATATGACGCCCTTGTTTGTCCGGGTGAGATGCAGATAGATATAGATTGATAATTTCCCTCCCCCCCTCTTTAGAGAACATAGGTAGGCACGCGTTGCCTCTGTGGTGAAACCCGGAGGAGCCACATACGGCGCATTCACAGATGTAAGAACCTCTTCCACCTCTTCAAGAGAAACCTTGAGAAATTTCAGTTTTTCATTCGGAGAAAACATCATTTTTACCTTAACTTTCCTGATAAGAAAAGTCAAATCCTTCAGGAGGTTAACGCCGTTGACAATAACGACACCGAATAAGAAAATACCTTAGCATGATGAAACGCTATATCCTCCCCTGCCTCCTTGTCCTGGTCTTTGCCTTACAGGCAGGCAGCGCCATCCCGCAGCACTCCGTAACCATTGACGAATATGCCCATGTTCCAGCCGGATATTCCTACTGGAAAACAGGCTCCTTCAAGATCTACAGCCAGAATCCACCTTTAATCAAGCTCTGGTTCACGATTCCGCTGCTTTTCAGCTCACCTGAGACTGTGACCGTAAAAAAAGAGGAAGAGAACCCCTGGGAATACGGAAGGCTCTTCCAAATGAATAACTTTGCCGTATATCAATCTCTATTCAATCAATGCAGGGCGATGGCGCTTGTCCTTTCTCTCGCCCTCGCTGCGCTCCTCTTCTTATGGGCCAGGGAACTCTACGGATTCACTGCGGGTTTGATTGCACTTGCCCTCTATTCCTTTTGCCCGAATATGCTGGCCCACTCACAGCTTGCCACGCCCGATGTTGGATTCTGTCTAACAACAGCTCTGGCTTTTTACAGCTTCTGGATATTTTGCAAAGATCCCTCGTGGAGGAACATCTTTCTCTCCGGACTCACACTCGGCCTTGCACAGCTTTCAAAATTCACTGCCCTGCTCTTCTATCCGGCCTTTATCCTGCTGATCCTCCCTTTTTGCATGCTGGAAAGAAGGCGCTTGAAGAGCTACATCGGGGGCCTCGCCATTGTTTTCCTTTTGAGCCTCTTTATCATCAACACTGGATACCTGTTTCAGGGTCTGTTCTTCCCCCTGAAAAGTTTCAGCCTCAAGAGCCGCCTTCTCACTGGCCTCTCCGCCTCTTTTCTCGGCTGTCTTTCCATCCCCCTTCCCTTCCACTATATCAAGGGATTCGACACCCAGATGTTTGAGGCGGAGGGGGGGCAGATCGCCTTCCTCAATGGTGTCTTATCCACGAAGGGATGGTGGTATTATTTCATAGAGGCATTCTGCCTGAAGACCCCCTTTCCCCTTATGATCCTCATAGTATTTCGATGCATCATCCCCGTAAGGATGGCAAGGGCTCGGGACACAATCTTCTTCACACTCCCCATCCTCGTCCTTTTCTTCTCCTTCTCCTTCCTCACCAACATCAATATCGGCCTGCGCTATATCCTTCCGGTATATCCTCTGATTTTCATATGGCTGAGCCCGCTCTTGCCGAGCCTCGCTTCAAATAAAGCAATAGCAAACAGAGATGCGTATCGGCGGATATTTTCCGTCATGTCCATCCTCATTCTGCTCTCCTACAGCCTCTCAGCCCTGTGGATTTTTCCCCACCATCTCTCCTATTTCAATTTCCTCGCAGGTGGGCCTGAAGGAGGATATCGCTACCTTATTGATTCAAACATAGATTGGGGGCAGGATCTGCCCCAGCTCAAGAGGCTTATGGAGAAGAAGGGAATCGCAAGGCTTTTTCTGGCATATTTTGGGGAGGTTGCCCCGGAGCTCTATGGCATCTCTTACGACCTGCCGCCGCTCAAAGGGCCTGTTCAAGGGTATCTCGCTGTGAGCGTCAGCATCCTCCAGGGCAAGGGGCAATGGTTCCCGACTCTCAATGGTCAGTGGGTCTTCCTGCCGGAGAACGCCCTGAGCTGGGTCAAGAAATATGCGCCGGTAGGGCGGGCCGGCTACTCGATCTACATCTATAAATTTCCGTGAAGAAAATGCTAAAAGTAAAGACCTGACCCCATTAGTCGGGGAGGACCTTGAAGACAACATCGCCCTCCTTGACCTTCTCTTTCACCTTGACCCCGATGTTGTCCCCTGGTTTCGCCTCAGTGATGTTCTGATGTTCGATCTGCATAGACTCGATCACCTGTGAAAAATCATGCGTTTTCCCTTTAATGTGGATCGTGTCCCCGACCTTCAACCCCTCTCCGGTCACCTTGATAGCTGCCACCATGGGCTTCCCGAAAAAATGCGTTATCTCTCCTATTTTATCCTCTCTCATGTGACACCCCTCCTTTTATATTCCCCTATATTTATTTTTAGATCGCAAGTGTGGGATTTAGTCAAAGAGATCTCCGGGGAGAGGCCCCACTCCGCGCATGCCCTTGCTGCAGCAGCCTTGCAGATGCTCTGACATGGGACATCCTCTCTTGCGGAACTCGGACATCCTTCCATCTGAATATGGAGAAAAGCGGGCGTGCTTTCGCTTATCGAATACCTTGCCGATTCGGGTCTTAAGGCAATAATATATGCCTCCATCAGGTATTGGACATGGCTGGGGAAAATTACCTTTGTCTGCTCCGCCACCTTTTCCATCATCTCCCAAGTCCTATCCCCTGATCCCTTGATTGCTGCAATAAGGGCCTCCATTCCTTTTGAGCCGAATGACTCGGGATCACGATTGGTGTCGGAGAGAAAAACATCAAGCGAATATTTTGAAGAAACATCCTTGATTCGTCCCTCGGGAATCCCATATTCACGGACCTTGCCCGGCTCCTCAATTCGCAAAAGTCGTGACCCGTTCACTTCAACTGCCTTTTGAAATCTTTTCCTCATTGAGGGAATGCGATTGTAATTGCTCCATGGGGGCACACCTTCACGCATTCCATGCACCCTGTGCAGGAGGCCCTGTATTTTGCATAGAGGCTGAAGTTCTCCGGGCTTGTTTCTTTGAACTTCTCCGTTTTCTCGTTTTTTAGCGAGAAAACCACGGTTGGGCAGAGAATGAGGCATTTCCTGCACAGGATAGGCGTTGCGCACTTTCCTCTTTCTATGCTTATGTCAGGAAGGTTCACCAGGACGCCCTCAAAGATGGAAATGTGCCTCTCTCCTTCATCGAAATGGCTTTGGCCTTGCAGGATGTTGCACAAAGGCCGCACCCGAAACATTTCATCATATCAATGTTGGCCTTGTCCAGAGAGACCTCTCTTTTCAATGCGCCAAACTGGCACCTTTCATAGCAAGCTCCGCACCCGTTGCACTTGTCTAAATCAATGCGCGCAACCCATTCGCCCTTGATAAGTATCCTGAGGTCGTAATCAAGCCTGTTTCTTATCCCTATGCAGGCAGGATATTCACAGTTGCAGACTCCGCCGATGTAGGGCGTGCCAAAGGTCCAGAATGTATGGACCATTCCCATCTTGTTGACATGGGCAAGCCACTCCTTGGCCTCCTGTGGGCTCATGAATTGGACACCCCCCCTGTATGTCTCGGGCCATCTCTCCCACCGGTACATCCCTACCCCGATCCCCATGCAGAAGAAATTCTCCTTGTCCGGCAGTCCTCTCATATTCCTACGGCACACACAGGAAATCCGTGCAATAGGATAGGCGATGTCCATGATCCTCTGAATCTCCTCAAGGGTAACAACCTGGCCGAAGTGCATGCTCTGGGATATTTCCTCAGCCCTCTTCTTCAACTCGGGGAAATTTTGAGGATTGATATCCCTGGCCTCTATGGCCTCCCTGATGATTTCGTCGGCCATGGCCTGGGGATTGAAATCGGCCATACCGCCCCCGGCTTTAGCTTGCTTGCCGATCTCCTCTCTCTTGATGCTTACGAGCCTGCGGGAATAGTTCTTTGCATTGAGATACCACTTGCCTCCATCCCCGTGTCTCACGCAAAAATCACACATTGTTCTCTCCTTCGGTCACAAGTATCACACGAATTGCCCTCAATCTCAATAGTTCACCTGAGCAGTTCCAGGAGGGCGCCCATTGCCAGGATTCCAATCACTGTCCAGTGTTCGCCGGAAAGGGAGGACAAATGGAAAGACCCTTTTTCAGTTCCTTCTGGCCGCTGGGAAAGCGATTTAAACCCGGGAAGAAGGCGCGGGACCCTGGCGCAGTATGTCCTGTATTCCTCTCCAAACTTATTCAATAGGAATTCTTCTTCCAGTGAGATGATTGCAGAATACTGGACAGCGAAGTAGGCAAGGTAGAGTGGGAATACCCACCACAGCCCTGCTATGAAGCAGAACCCCAGTCCAATGAAAAAGTTCCCAAGGTAGATAGGATTTCTTATCACTCCGTAGGGTCCCCATGTCACCAGCCTTTCTGCCTTCAGGCGCATTGATCGGGTTGATGCCCCTGCATGCCCTACAGACCAGACCCTTAGCGCTTCTCCTCCAATGATTGATGCCCAACCAATAATTTCAAACAAGATGGAAAAATGTTTCCCCCTCGTGAGTATATATCCTGCCAGTGTCAGAATGATGAAAGGGATGGGAATATGGTTCCTGTGGCTGTAGATCCAATTTTTCACGATTATTTCCTCAATGACTTCAGAAATTCCTCTACAGAAAGAGTATTTAAAACGTCGTGTGGCTCAAGCCATCCCCTCCTTACAACCGATACGCCCAATCGCATGTAATCAAGCTGGTCTCTGGTGTGTGCGTCTGTATTGATTACTACCTTTATGCCAAGTTCTTTGGCCCTCCGGCAGGCAATATCATTGATATCAAGGCGCTGCGGATAGGCATTGACCTCCAGCGCTGTCCCTGCCTGCTTTGCAGCATTGAAAACAGCTTCCCAGTCCAACTCGTATGCATCCCTCTCCCCAAGCAGCCTTCCAGATGGATGTGCTATTGCCTTAATAAACGGGTTCTTCATGGCCTGGAGTATTCTCCAGGTGATCTTCTCCTTGCTCTGTTGAAAACCGGAATGGACTGATGCGATTGCCCAATCAAGCTCTTTGAGGACATTGTCAGAGACATCAAGTGTGCCGTCGCTCATGATATTGACCTCTGCCCCGGAAAGGATCTTGATGCCTTTGAGTTTTTTGTTGAGCCTCCTGATCTCATTAACCTGCTCCAACAGCCTTTTCTCATCAACCCCCCTTGCAACGCCAAGGCTTTTCGTATGGTCTGTAATAGCAGCAAAAGAATAACCCCTCTCTTTAAGGGCCTCAGCCATCTCTTTCAGGGAAAGGACTCCATCGCTCCAGTCTGTGTGGAGATGAAAATCTCCCTTTATATCTTTAAGCTCTACGAGGTCAGGAAGCCTTCCTTCAAGGGCTGCCTCCACCTCGCCTGCATCCTCCCTGATCTCAGGCGGTATATATGGAAGGCCGAGAACATCGTAAATCTCCTTCTCGCGCTTGCCACCTATTCTTTTTACCCCCTTATCAACCCCATACTCGCTTATTTTCAGCCCCTTCTTCATTGCCATCTCCCTGAGGCGGATGTTATGGGACTTGCTGCCGGTGAAATATGCAAGTGCAGCCCCCCAGCTCTTTGATTCGACAACACGAATGTCAACCTGGATCCCGTCTTTTGTGCGTATACTGGACTTGGTAGCCCCCCTGGCAAGAACCTCTCCGACAATGGGAAGGGATACAAAGGCATCCATTACCTTTTCCGGCCTTGAGGAGTCCACGAGGATGTCAATGTCCCCGATCGTCTCCTTCATCCTCCTGAGGCTTCCTGCCGGCTCCAATTCTTTGACACCATCTACCCCCTTCAGGGCACTAACAATCGCATTGGCAAGAGGCCAGGCAATTCCGAGATGGGTCCGCCCCTTGCTTCTCTTTACAAACCCAATTCCCTTGAGGATATTTTCCTCGGTCTTCTGCCTTATTCCAGGGAGCTTCTGGAGTTTGTGTTCCTTCACGGCCTCCTCGAGCTTTTCCAACGAATCAATCCCGAGCTTCTTGTAGAAAAGCCATGCCTTCTTTGGGCCTATGGCAGGAATGTTCATGAGAGAAAGGACCCCTTCCGGTATCTCTTTCTTTAGTTTCTCATAGTCATCTATTTTGCCTGTGGACAGGTATTCCTGAATCTTTCCTGCGAGGTCTTTCCCTATCCCGGGAATATTCCCGAGTTCACCCTTACGGGCAACATCCTCTATATCCCCAGGGAGGGCCTCTATGTTCAGGGCAGCCTTCCGATAAGCCCTGATACGAAAGGGGTTTTCATTTTTAATCTCAAGTATGTCTGCGATTTTATTGAAAAGCCCGGAGATCTCAGTGTTCTTCATAGTATTGACCAGGGCCTGGGTATATGAATCTCCTCCCATTTGGAGATGGCATACCTATCCGTCATCCCGGCTATGAAATCGCACACCCGTCTCTCAAGGGGATCCTGGTGCCTGGCATTGCTTGATTCCTTGCTAAAAACCTCAGGATTCTCACAATAATACTCATAAAGGTTTTTGAGGATCCCGGCGCATTTCTCAAACTCGGAGTGGACAAGGTTTGTTTCATAGATATTCTCGTATAGAAACCTCCTCAGCTTTTCCATGGCCTCATAGACCCTGTCGCTGACGAAGATATTTTGTTCGTCCTTCTTCATCGTTTCCCAAATGACATCGGTCACCATAGTATTGATCCTCTCGGAATATCTCTCGCCGAGAACCTTCACAATATCTCCGGGGATGTCTTTCTCCCCGATCACACCAGCCCTCAGGGCATCGTCAAGATCGTGGTTCTCATAGGCGATAATATCCGCAATCCTCACGATCCTCCCCTCAAGCGTCATAGCCACTTTTTCAGGATTGTCTGAGATGATCTTTTCCTTTCCCTTTGAGTGCTTGACGATCCCGTCCCTCACCTCCATTGTAAGATTCAGTCCCTGCCCATCCCTCTCCAGATGCTCAACTACCCTGAGGCTCTGGAGAAAATGCTTGAACCCCTCCGGATAGAGCTCATTGAGGGTCGCCTCACCTGCGTGTCCAAAAGGAGTGTGGCCAAGGTCATGGCCCAGGGCAATGGCCTCTGTCAGGTCCTCGTTGAGCCTGAGAGATTTTGCAATGGTCCTGGCGATCTGTGAGACCTCCAGGGTATGGGTAAGCCTTGTCCTGTAATGGTCGCCCTTGGGCAAAAGAAGCACCTGGGTCTTATACTTTAGCCTCCTGAATGACTTGCTGTGCAGGATCTTGTCCCTGTCATGCTGGAAGGCCGGGCGGATTGGGCAGGGTTCTTCCGGGTTGTCTCTGCCCCTTGACCTGGAGCTAAGCTGGGCCCTCGGAGACAGGGTCTTCTGCTCCTGCTCCTCAAGCATTTCCCGAATCGTCATTTTCCTCTCACCTTGACTCCAATACTGATACACTATAGATTACATAGAAGGTCTATTTCAAGGCCGGGGTGGCGGAATTGGTAGACGCACTAGATTCAGGATCTAGCGCCTAAACAGCGTAGGGGTTCGAATCCCCTCCTCGGCACTAAGTTAACACAGTTTTTCTATTACAGTTGACATAATTGTCATGTTGTCTTGTATTTTATTCATAGCGCCGCTTGACTTTCTGTCATATTCAATTTACGATATTTCTCGATGAAGATCGCCTTTGTATACTGTATTGAAGAAAACCTTGGAATAGAATATCTCTCGGCGGTCCTCAAAAAGGCAGGTCACGACACTCACCTGATTTTCGATCCCAGGCTCTTTGACTTTAACCACAAGGCATATTCCATCAGGTTCCTAAAGAATCTCTTTGACTTCCGTCATTATCTTCTGGATGGGCTCGTGAAAATGTCCCCTGACCTGGTGGCATTTTCAGCGGTTTCACCAAACTATAAGTGGGCAATTGAATTCGCCAGGCAGGTGAGGGAAAGGATCCCCGCCCCCATTGTTTTCGGGGGCCTTCACCCAACTTTTGTGCCTGAAAGGGCCATGGCCCATCCATTTATTGACTACATCATCAGGGGTGAGGGTGAATATCCCCTCCTGGAGCTCGTGGAGAGCCTGAAAAGAGGCTATCCCGACCTTAATATACCCAATCTCTGGGCGCGATCCAATGGAAATATAATCAGGAATCCCATGCGTCCCCTTATTCAGAACCTTGACAGCCTCCCATTCCCGGACAAGGAGCTCTTCTTCAAGCTTGGGCCGCCATTTGATGTCGCACACATGACCATGGCCTCAAGGGGATGCACCTATGCCTGCTCATTCTGTGGAGTCAACCCCCTGCGAAAGGCATATTTCGGTTCAAATAACATCCTTGACCCCAGTTTTTTAAGGCTCAGGAGTGTTGATAATATGGTGGCTGAGATAAAAATGGCCAAGGAAAAATATGGCAGCACCGTGGTGCGTTTCAACGACGATGACCTTGCTGTCAACGAAGAATGGCTCAGAGAATTCAGTCAAAAGTATCCCAGGGAAGCAGGGCTTCCGTTCAAGTGTTTTGTCAATCCGCTCTCAATCAACGAAATGACAGCGGAGTATCTAAAGAAGGCTGGGTGCCAGCAAGCCCAGATGGGGGTCCAATCCATCAGCTCAGCAATAAGAAAGAGGATTGGTAGGCCGATGCCAACCTCTGCCATTTCAAGGGCCGTTAGTCTCATCAAAGAGGCGAAGATTACACTGCTCACAGACAATCTATTTGGACTCCCTGGAGAAACGGAAGACGACCTTAAAGAGACTGTGAAATTCTACATGGATAATCAGGTAGATTTCGCCAATGTCTTCTGGCTCACATACTTTGCAACTGCTGACATCGTTGAGGATGCAAGGAAAGAAGGCATCCTGAAGGATGAGGATATTGAACGAATTGAGAAAGAGCCGTTCCAGGGCGTGAATCAAAACAGGGGAGACCTTCACCCCAAAACTGGGGTCCCCTATCAGATGATGATCGAGGTCATCAATCATTTTCCCAAATGGCTGGCGAAAATCATTATTGCACTGGGACTACACCGGGTCTTCATATATGCGAACATCTTCCCTTATATAAAGGCTTTGCGAATCCTCAAGCCCAAGAAGGCAGACCATGTCCCTCGCCCAAACGAAGGCTACGACATATTTGCCCTGCGCTACCGCAGGCTAATTTTACATTACATGGCCAGGAAGCTCAGGATGACATGGCGCGGATCGCCCTCATAAAATGTGATCAGCCCTCAAGGGGGACCGAGGGCCGGACACCTCCCCTCGGCCTCATGATGATCGCTGCAATCCTGAGGGAAAAGGGGAACCACAGCATCCGCATCCTTGATGCCAGATTCCATGGGAAATCCCTTCCAAGGCTGCTTAAGGAGATCAATCCCGAGGTTGTCGGGTTGTCTGCCCTCACCATAGAAGCCCACTCCCTGCACCACATAGCAGAAACTGTGAAGGGTATCTTCCCCAGCGCCACGGTCATCGCTGGCGGCCCCCATGCCTCGTTCTATCCCGAGGAAGTCCTTTCTAATCCAAACATAGATGTTGTTGTCAGGGGAGAGGGAGAGAATACTATCTCCGAGCTTGTGGATAAAGAATATAAAAACCTTTCTGTTGTCAAGGGGATTGCTTTCAGGGAGGACGGCCGTGTTGTCTTGACAGAGTCCAGGCCCTACATCCAGGACCTTGATGTCCTTCCGTTCCCTGCATGGGATCTCGTCGATCTAAAGCACTATTGGGGGCACAAAAGCATGGCAAGCCTGGGCCTTAGAAAATACATGGCACTTTTTACATCAAGGGCCTGCCCTTATAGGTGTATCTACTGCCACGATGTCTTCGGAAAGAGATTCAGGCCGAGAAGCCCTGAGAATGTCCTGGAGGAGATGGGGCTTCTCTCAAGCAGGTATGGAATCAATGATTTTGAGATCCTGGATGATATCTTCAATTTTGATATCCCAAGGAGCAAAAAGATCTTCTCACTTATCCATGAAAGACTCCCCAGGACAAGGCTCTCCTTTCCCAATGGGATCAGGGGCGACAGGATGGATAAAGAATTCACCGATCTCCTCCGTAAGGCAGGAACCAATTATATCTCTATTGCAGTTGAGAGCGCTTCTCCGAGGCTCCAGCGCCTCATGAAAAAAAACCTCAATCTCAAAAAAACCGAAGAAGCCATCAGCATGTGCGTCAAGGAAGGCATCTTTGTCAATGGGTTCTTCATGGTCGGCTTCCCAACAGAAACCAGAGAGGAGATTCTTGAAACTATTGAGTTTGCTGCCCGTTCACTTCTTCACACCGCCATGTTTTTCATCGTAACACCCTTTGAGGGAACAGAACTTATGAACACCTATAAGGAAAAGATAGAAAGGTTCCAAATACAGTTTAAGGACCACGATTTTTTTACAGGATATTACAATCTAAGCGAGGTTAGCGACCCGGAGCTTTATAAGCTCCAGAAACATGCTTATAGAAAGTTCTATCTCACTCGATGGAGGCCTGTGCGGATCGTCTTCTCATATCCAAACAGGAAAGAACTGTGGAGATATATTATAACTCCGATCAAGAGGGCATTCCGCTGGAAAAGGGGACACTGAAGCCATGAATAATCCGCCAAGGATCCTGCTCACATCCATATTCAAGCCCTGCGGTGTTGACGACATGTATGGAAGGAAGGAAAATATTTCTGAACTCTTCCACAACCAGATCACCCATCGCCAGGGAATCTTTAGTTTCCGACAGCGCTTCCCCAACCTTGGCATTCATGTCATCGCCTCAAATATCCAGGCTCCTGTCACGGTTCTGGACTGGCCTTCCCTTGAGAGATTCAGAAGAGAGGTCAGGAAGGGATACGACTGGGTGGGGATCAGTTTCATTCAGCCCAATCTGAACAAGGCACGAAAGATGGTCGAGGTGGTCCGTGAGGAATCACCGCGCTCCAGGGTCGTCATCGGCGGATTTGGAACGGCCATCGAAGGAATAGAAAAGTATATCCCTGCCGACGAGATATGCAGGGGAGAAGGCATCAGGTTCATGAGGAACCTTCTCAGAGAGCCGCCTGAATTTGCATTCAGGCACCCTACTGTAGGAGCAAGGGTCTTCAGGCTTCTGGGGGTTCCTTTGAACATCTATCAAAGTACGCTGGCCACAGGCCTGGGATGCACCTATGGGTGCGAGTTCTGCGTCACGAGCCATTATTTCAATTGCGCCCATATTCCATTCATGAGGACAGGAAGGGAGATCTTCAACGAAATGACAAGGCAGGAGGCCCTGACCGGGGCGACGCATTTCTCCCTTGTCGGCGACGAGAATTTCCTTCTGGACCGGAAGAGAATCCTTGAACTCCATCGTTGCATGAAGGAGAGCGAAAAGCTCTATACGATCTCCATAGCCTTTGCCTCTGCTGATGTCCTCAAGGGATACGATCCCCAGATGCTGGCGGAGATGGGGGACACGACCTACTGGATCGGCGTGGAGTCGAAGTTTCAAACCTTTCCAAAAAACAGGGGGGTGGATATTGCGGGTCTTGTGAAGGATCTGAATCGTTGGGGAATCAAGACTATCCTCTCCATGATCCTCTTCCTCGACTGCCATACACAAGACAACATCTACGAAGATATTGACTACCTTATCTCCCTCAGGCCCACATACAGTCAGTTTGCCCTTTTATCTCCGGTCTACGGGACACCCCTCTGGAGTAGGATGGAGCGAGAAGACAGGATCCTCCATGAGATTCCTATGGAAGACCGCCATGCCTTCAAATATCTCTGGTTCAGGCATCCGCATTTCTCCCCATATAAAGCTGGAGAGATCCAGAATGAGGCATACCTCAGGGACTATCATGAATTGGGGCCGAGTCTGGTAAGATGGATAGAGACAAACATCCTGTCCTATCCAGCCCTCAGAAGCTCGAAGAGCCCGATTCTTCAGCGCAGGGCTGAAAGGCTCAGGGCACAGTTTGGCCTCTACCATGCTATTCTCTGGGCATCCGAGCGGCTGGTGCCCACACATAAGATGAAGCAGCGGGTCGCAGAAGTGCGACGGGAATTGGAGGGGATGGAGAAAAAGAGCTTATGGAGAGATTTCGAGGGTCTTGGCCTTTTCCTTATAGCCAGGGCTGACGAGTTACGGACTTCTCTCCTCGGCGATGTGATCCAGCCCAGGACCGAACTGACCCACTACAATATATGAACATACCACACGGCAGAGATGCGAAAGGCCCATTCAGGGCGGTATTAATAGAGGCTCAAACAGAGGCTTATGCGCCCCTGTTGCAGAGCATAGTGAGCAACCAATATGGCAAGGATACTCCTCATAAAGGCTGAGGGCCTCAGCAGGCTCAACTACGCCGTCACTCCCCCACTCGGCCTCCTATACCTCGCAGCTCACCTGAGAAAAGAACGGGGCCATGAGCTCCGCATCCTTGACATGAGGGTCTCCAAAAATCCAGTCCAATCTCTTGCAAAGGAAATCAAAGATTTTCATCCGCACCTGGTGGGATTAAGCGCTATCACAATGGAAGCCCCTTCCCTCCATAACATTGCCAGCACAGTTAGGAATTTAAGCAGGAACATCCCTATTATCGCTGGGGGGCCGCATCCAACCTCCTTTCCCGAAGATATTCTTTCCGATCAAAATATTGATGCTGTTGTCTTCGGCGAGGGCGAGCAGACTTTCCTTGAGCTGAGCGATGTCCTGCTTGACGGCGGAGATGTCAATAAAGTCAACGGCATCGGCCTCAGGAATGATGGAGCTTATATTCGCACGCCTGCCAGGTCTCCAATTCAGGACCTGGACGCACTCCCATTCCCTGCATGGGACCTCCTGGACATCGCTCCCTATTCACATGTCCGGGGGATGGCAAGCCTGGGCTTCAGGAGATACATGGCACTTTTCACATCCCGCTCATGCCCTTACCGATGCATCTACTGCCACAACATCTTTGGAAAGGGGTTCCGCGCAAGATCCCCACAGAATGTCCTTGAAGAGGTCAAGTTTCTTATGAAAACATACGGGATCACAGAATTCGAGATCCTGGACGACATCTTCAACCTTGATACGAAAAGAGCAAAGGAGATCTTCAGTATGGTGTCGAAACTTGGAGCGTCATTCTCATTCCCAAACGGGCTTCGGACAGACCTCCTTGACGAGGATCAGCTGCGCCTCATGAAAAACGGGGGAGTAAATTACATCTCCATAGCTGTGGAAACTGCCTCTCCAAGGCTCCAGAAGCTCATAAAGAAAAACCTGAAGCTCGACAGGGTATGGAATGCCATTGAAATATGCAATCGCCTCAGGATCTTCACCAGGGGTTTCTTCATGCTCGGATTCCCCACAGAAACCCTTGAGGAAGTCAAACAGACGATCTCATATGCATGCTCATCTGCCCTCCATACCGCCATGTTCTTCATTGCAACACCATTTCAGGGAACAGAAATGGAGGCCATGCATGGGAAGAAAAACAGCAAACCCCAGGCAAGTTTCCGCGATTATGACTACTTCGCCGCTCCATTTAATCTGAGCGATATTGACAACAATGAGTTGTTCCGCCTTCAACGGAATGCCAGCATAAGATTCACCCTTTCTCCAAAGAGGATCGCCTGGGTCATTAGGGACTATCCAAATAAGAGATTCCTTTGGTATCACGGCTGGAAAGCACTGACAGCGTTCCTCCAGTACTCCTGGAGGGGAAATTAAATGAAGGTCCTTTTGATGAGGCCGTATTCTTCCATGGTAAAGGCCCCGCCCCCCCTGGGACTGCTCTATATTGCAAGCTTCATAAGGAACAATAAACACGAGGTTAGGATCTTTGATGCGAGGGTTAAAAGGAGCTCGGACAAGGATATAGGGCGGTATCTAACGGAATACCGGCCCGAAGTAGTGGGCATATCGCTTCTCTCTGTAGAAGCAGAAGGTGGGCATCACCTCGCCCGGATCGTTAAAAAACTTTTTCCATCCTGCAAAGTGATCTTTGGAGGTCCCTACCCCACCTCTGAACCAGAGGACATATTGAGAAATGAGTGTGTGGATGCAGGTGTTGTTGGCGAGGGTGAGGAGTCCTTCTCCGAGCTTCTCAATGCATTATCCGATGGAGGCACTATCCCGCATCTCCCAGGGGTCATCAGCAGGGATCGCGGCGAGCAAGGATTCGTTATGCGTCCTCCGATTGAGGATGTGGACTCCCTCCCCTTCCCGGCCTACGACCTTGTGGATCTAAGGGACTATTTCAGGAGAACAACTGGATTCAGCCAGAATGTCTTTCAGGTCAAGAAAAGGTCACTTCCTCTGTTCACATCGCGGGGATGCCCATACCAGTGCACATACTGTCACACGATCTTCGGAAAAGCATTTCGAGCCCGAAGCCCTGAAAATGTCCTTGAGGAAATCCGCTGGCTCAGAAAAACATTCGGGGTTGAGGAAACTGACATCTCTGACGATACATTCAACATCAAGGCAGATAGGGTATACCGCCTGTGTGAAAATCTTGCCCGGGATGGAGGCCTCCTTCTTTCTTTTCCCAACGGTCTCAGGGCAGACCTCATGGACAGGAATCTCATAAGGGCCCTGAGGAAAGCCGGGGCATTCCGCATCTCCTATGGTATTGAATCCGGCTCTCCAGGCATCCAGAAAAGGATGAAGAAGTTTCTGAACCTTGAAAAGGCTGCTGAGGTTGTCCGATTGACAGCCGAGGAGGGTGTGATCACAGGTGGATTCTTCATGCTCGGCTTCCCTGATGAAACAAGGGAAGAGATGGAGGAAACGGTAAAGTTTGCCTGCCGAAACACCTTCCATTTCGCAAGCTTTTTCTATGTCATCCCTTTTCCACGGACACACATTTATAAAGAGGCTATACGCCAGGGATATACACCCGAGGAGATCAAGTCCGGCCTCCACTCGCACCTTATAGGCTACCACAAGCCATGGATCAACCTGAGCAGCATTGATGACAAAGAGCTCATCAAGATAAAAAGGAGCGCTACCAGGAGATTCTATCTCTCTGCCGGAAGGATTCTACGGATTGTCCGGGCTATTTCCCGCCATCATGTCCCCATTCAGAACCTTTCCAGGAATGCCTCGGTAGTCCTCCGAATCATCCTCAGAAGATCCGTGGTTGACTGAGGAGGGTCGTGTGCCGGAGCGCCGAATATCAGCTCTATTGCGGAAATGGAACAGCGATGCAATTCTCTGTGTCGCAGTATTCTTTATAAGTTTCCTTCACCTAATTCAGTTCTGCGGCTCCCTGGATGTCCGTGGAATTGCTGATGAAGGCTTCTCCCTTGATATCGTTCAGAGGATGCACTATGGTGAGCTGATCTATAAGGACTTCTTCGTCGCACAAACCCCTCTCTCATTCATCATTCTAAGATACCTTGTATTCCCTGTATTCGGCATGACCCTCGTTGCGGCTCGCGCCTCCATCGCCGTCATTGGAGCAGCCATGGCCGTCCTTACATACCAGATGTCCCGCTCCCTGGGAATGCATCGGCTGCTGGCGCTGTATCCCCCTTTTCTCTTCGTCTTTTTCGGCTTCCACAACTGGAACAATGTCAGCCATCACTGGTTCAGCATGCTCTTCGTCCTCCTCGGCATCTATCTTCTACAAAGCAACATCATGAAGCCGTCCATGATTAACAAGCTTTTCCTATCAGGAATTTGCGGGGGATTGGCCTTTCTGTCGCTTCAATCAGACGGGCTTCTCTTCCTTGCATCCGCTGCAGTATTTCTAATATTGAGAAAAACAACATTTAGGGAGACAGTCAGGGATGTCTCTCTTTTCGGTCTGGGAACAGCCTTCTCTCTGTCAGCCTTCCTCATCCTAATTTTCCTGAATGCACGGACATTCCCAAGCTACACCTCATACACCTCTTTCTTGAAGACAATCTTTTACGACTGCATGATCCTGCCGTTTGCGGAATATAACAGGTTCAACGCCCTGCCCCAGTATTATTATTTCGGAAACCAGATAATTGCAGATATGTTTCACCTTATGTTTTCTCCTGCTTCTCTCAAGGAATTCCTTTTCTCGCTCTTCGGCCTTCCTGTTGCCGCCTCATTTGGTTACGCACCGTTTCTCGCCCTGATTTTATCTGCAATATCTCTCTATCCCAGAAGAAATAATTTTAATAAAAAAGACCAGGACCTTCTCCTATTTTCAGTTATATGCCTCTTTTTCATCCTGGGCGCTATCTTGACAAGGCCAGATCCACTTCGTCTGTTCTTCATATCTCCGGTTACATTTGCCTTATTCTTTCTCTTCCTTGAGAAGGGGCTCTATCTTCACAAAACTCTGCTGCTGTCAATTGCAAGGGGGGTTTCCATCTTCTTGTTTTTCGTCTTCGGCGTGGCCACTGTTGTATGGGGGGCATCATGGGCATATTCCCACTCAAAATATCCCCGGATTGAGGTCAAGGTCCCAAGGGGGACTGTCGTCTTTTCCGACCCGATAAAAGCCGCAGAACTTTCCTCTCTCATCCGCTTCATTGACTCAAAGACCAAGGAGGGTGACTATCTCTATATTCACGGCTGGAGCCCGCATTATTACTTCCTTCTCAACAGGAGAAACCCGACATCATACGACCTCCTGATCCCTGTGCTCTATTCCCATTCCCAGATAGAGGAGGCAGTCTCGCAGATGGAGGCAAAAAAACCCAGGTATGTCCTGTATGACGGCAAGGTTGAGTCCATTATGCAAGATCCCTCAAGAAACACCTTTCCCACCCTCACCCCTGAGGACTTGCGGGACAATCCAATGGTTCCCTATATTCATTCCCACTACAAGCCTGTGAAAAGTTTTCTATCGGTTGGTCTCGCCATCCTTGAGAGGAGATCACCGTGAAAGTTCTATTACTCATGCCTGAGGCCATCTATGACTCCTGGCCTATCTCCAGTGACATCATCGGAAGGGTAATAGGATTCCCTGCATCCACCTTTCCCCAGCTCGCAGGATCAATTCAGGGACACGATGTCAGGGTATATGATGGCCTCGTCCAGAGGACAACCCATTCGCATTATATCAATCTTATCCGCTGGGCTGAAGTTATAGGAATAAACGCAGTCTCTTCACTTGGAACCCTGAATACACTTATTACAATAAGGCTCGCAAAAAAGGTGAATCCAAAAGCCAGGATCATTATCGGCGGCCATCATGCAACATTCTATAACCGCGAATGGCTCAGGGAAGGAGCAAATTTCGTAGTGAGGAGGGAGGGAGAAAGGACTCTGCCGGAACTCCTTGAAGCACTTGAGCGGCGGGAACCTTTCAGGAATGTGAAAGGAATCAGCTATATTGAGGATGGACATTTGAGAGAGAACCCGGATCGCCCGCTAATCAGGGATCTGGACTCTCTTCCTATGCCAAGATGGGATGTGATGGACCTGAGGCCCTACAACCTTAATCTTAGAAGAAGGGGATTTACCGCTTCAGTTGAGACATCAAGGGGATGTATGCACAAATGCAGCTTCTGCTGCGCCTCATCAATGTGGAAGAGCACACAGAGGTTCAAAAGCGCAGAGAGGGTGCTGGAGGAGCTGCGTATCCTACATAGGATGGGTGTCACCCAGGCTGCTATAGTAGATGACAATTTTGGTGCCAACAAGGAAAGAGACAATAAGATCTTTGAGGGGATCCTAAGGGAGAAAATTGATATGCGCTTCTGGTCTTTTCTCAGGACAGACACAATCCTGCTCAACCCTGACTTCATTAAGCTTGCAGCAAGGGCTGGATTGAAAGAGGTCGTTGTAGGATTTGAGACAATGGACAAGGCTCTTTTGAAAAATTACAACAAAGGGTTAAAGAACGGCCTCTCCACATCTGACTATGCTCATGTCCGCGAGATATTACGGAAAAATGATATATTTGTCTGTGGCTCATTTGTCGCTGGACACCCACAGGACTCTCAAGGTTCTCCAGCGATCCCGGAGCTTGCATACAGGGTGTGTGATTTCCTCCTTCCCATCCCATTTGTTCCCATGAAAGGGATCCATGGGTATGGAGCATTGAGAAAAAGGTTCAAGCTCAGGAATGTCTTCTCACACCACCGCTTTCTGCCCGTGTTTGAAGGTGATAAAAAATCCAACCATCTATGGGGATATATTTTCCGCCCCAGTGCCCTCCTTCAGATCTTCAAGCTTCTTTTGTCCCGGGACTGGGTTAAAAGGCGCTTTGTCCAGGTGCTCGGATGGAACTTCACTCTCGGAGCAGTAAGGGTCAGCCGTGGGAAGCTCCTGGATTTTCTTTGCTTGTTGGACCCAAGAAGGTCTCCTGATGAAAAGGCATCATCCATTAACCGGAAATATCTATCTGAGACATTTATATCCTCCCTCGTCTCGGAAGAAACCCCTAAATAACGAACACGATGCCAAGGGTCATATTCATCCAGGATATCTACCACGAGCAGTTGGGCCTTGAATACCTTGCCGGGTATCTCCGCTCCAGAGGGGTTGAATGCGAGGTCTATATAGAGAGCGGCGAATTTGATCTCATTGGCATATTAAAAGAAAAAATGCCTCTCATTGTAGGGTTTTCGTCCACCACGGGCTCCCACATATGGGCACTCAGGATGGCAGCCCGGGTGAAATCGGCCCTATCATGCCTCGTGGTTATGGGCGGCCCCCATCCAACCTTTTACCCCCAGGTCATTGAAGATCCAAACATTGATATCATAGTCCGGGGTGAAGGAGAGCAAGCCCTCTACGAACTTGTCACAGCCCTGAATAAAGGAACCGACTACACAGGGATAAGGAATGTTTGGGCTAAAAAGAACGGAAAGCTCTTTAAAAACCCTATCAGGCCACTCATTGAAGACCTTGACAGCCTTCCGCTTCCTGAAAGGTCAATATACAACCGCTACGGGCTTATAAGGAGGGACACGATCAAGCCCATTATGGCCGGCAGGGGATGCCCCTATGGATGCTCGTATTGTTTCAACATCTCCGAGAGGAATCTCTACAAAGGAAAGGGAAAGTATGTCCGTCAGAGGAGCGTGGAGTCTGTCCTGTCGGAGATAAAAGAGGTTGTTGCCCTATATCATCCCAGGATATTAAATTTTATTGATGATGTCCTCGGAATTGATCGAAGCTGGCTCATTTCTTTCTTAAAATCATATGAAAAGGATGTGAGGATGCCATTTTTATGCAATACCCGCTGGGAGCTTCTAAACAAGGAGCTATCCAGGATGTTTAAATCCGCGGGGTGCTGGGCGCTCCAGATCGGAATTGAGAGCGGTGATGAAAAGACGAGGAAGGAGATCCTTGGGCGTGGTTCAACAAATAAGGAGATTATTGAGAAGGCAGGATTTCTTCACGAAATAGGGATAAAGTTCAGGAGCTACAATATGGTTGCCCTACCCGGGGAAAGCATAGAGCAGTGCTTTCACACCCTGGAGCTGAACTCGCGTATAAGGACAGATTATCCCTATGTTGCCATCTTTCAGCCATACCCCGGAACCCCGCTTGGAGACAGGGCTATCAGGGAGGGATGGGTGAAGCCTGGCTTTATCAACTCCATCCCTGCCACCTTTCACAAAAAGAGCCTTCTCTCCCTTGAAAAGCCCCACAGATACGAAAACCTCCACAAGCTGTCGTTTTTGATCATCAGGTTTCCCAGGCTCAAGAGGCTGTGGATAAAACTAATCTCTTTCCCTGCCAATCCACTGTTTCAAATTGTCTTTCTTGTTTCCACAGGCATTGTCTATTCACGGCTTACAGGAAGGGGCCTCCTGAGGACGATCTCCCTCGGACTCAGGCACCTATGGTATTATCGTGAGGACTGGAAAAAAAACGGGACGGCAGGCTGACCTTCTGGTCCTTCTGTGCTTTGCGTTTCTGGGCATGGCCCTCTATGCCCAGACCTTATCCTATGAGTTCATCAACTGGGATGATCTTGCCTATATCAAGGACAATATCTACATCAGGAGGCTCTCCTGGCATAACATTTCAGCACTGTTCTCAAGCCTTTACATCGGAGAATGGTTTCCCCTCCAGCTCCTGAGCTATGCCGTTGACTATTCTATCTGGGGGCTTAATCCGGCAGGGTATCACCTCGAAAACATCGTTTTCCATGTCCTGAATGCCTTTCTTGTTTTCTTCATTGTGAGAAAGCTATGCGAAGGAGAGCAATGGATTGGCCTTATATCGGGTCTTCTCTTTCTCGTCCATCCAGTCCAGGTGGAGTCAGTCGTATGGATGTCGCAGAGGAAAACAGTCCTCTGCATCCTGTTCTATCTCCTATCTTTTCTCGCATACATTCGCTGGAAAGATGAGGAGAAAAATATCTATTATATTGCCTCATTGTCGTTCTTTGTCCTATCGCTTCTTTCCAAGATCAATTCCATCCTCTTACCCCTCCTCTTCCTGACTTGGGAGCTGACCCTCAGAAAAGAAAAAATAATGGGTTACATCCAAGACGCTTCATGGTTTCGCAACCTTTTCTCCAATCTTAAGCCCCTCGTCCCGTTTGGACTCCTGAGCATCGGGGCCGCTACTATCTTCCTTTACGGCCAGATTACCCACAAGATCGTCAGGGGGTTCTACGGCGGAACCATTTACACGAATTTCCTGGCAACCGTCGCTGGATTCGTCTTCAGATATCCCAATCGCCTTCCATTCCCTCTCAGGCTTTCCGCATATTACCCGATGTTGGATGAATATCGCTCATTATTCACGTTCCCCTTTCTCGTTGCCTTTCCGGTATGGCTAACCTTCTCCTCGCTTATTTTTACATCCTCACGAAGCAACAAGAGAGTGTTCTTCTTTATCCTCTGGTTTTTAATTGCTATATTTCCTACAACAGGTATCGTTCCAGCGAAATTCGGAGGCGCAGACAGGCACCTCTATTTAATATCCATCCCTGTCTTTGCACTCTTCGCAATGGGACTTATTTCACTATCAAGGAAATATCCATTGGCAATCAAAACCATCATTGTTACTATTCTTGTCCTGATCTCTATCCTGACCCTGGACAGAAGCAGGGTCTGGAGGAACAGCTTTGCGCTCTGGAAGGATGTTGTGTCCAAATCCCCTCAACTGCCCTATGCACAGCACAAGCTCGCACAATCATACATGGATATGGGAAAGCTTGAAGAAGCCCTTGTTCATGTCAGAGCTTCTATATCCCTCGATCCGAGCATTGCCCTGTATCACTATACACTGGGGCTTATATACCGTTCTTTGAAGGACATCCCCGGTGCATTGAGGGAATTCCATCTTGCAGACGATCTTGAGCCTAAAAACTCGGTCCTGCACAGGGAGATGGCGAAAACCTTTGAGGAAATACAAGAATGGGATAATGCAATAAAGGAATATAAAATATCAATTGACCTGGATCCGGAAAAGGCTTACATCTCCATGAGAAACCTGGGATTTCTTTATATCAATCTCAACCGCTACAAGGAAGCCGTAGAGCAGCTTGAGCGCGCTATAACAATCAACCCTGACCTCGCTGAAGCGCACCGATCTCTCGGGGTTCTTTATGTAAAGCTTCTCGGAAGGAGACAGAAAGGACTTTACCACCTCAGGATGTCACTTAAGCTTGACCCTTCACAGCCCGGCGCCGATATCCTCAGTGCGTTGATAGCACAAACCGCGCAGCAACCCTCAGGCCCTTGATATACCTGCTTATGTCCTCCCATGTCCTGACCTTTCTCAGCATCCTGAGAATATATGCGGGGCGGAAATAGAATCGCCGCGTCATCCACCTGTGTATCCTTATGATCTCTTCCCTGTCTTTATAGCCGAAGGGGACAAATACCGGGACCCAACCATAATACTCAGAGAAGCTGTGGTTCAGTCGGCCATACCTCTGGACCTCATCATATAGACGGGTTCGGGGAAATGGGGTTGTAAAGCTGAACTGGACATACTCTGGCTCCAGCTCAAGGGCGAGATCAAGCGTTTCCCTTGCCATTTCAGGGGTTTCCCCTGGCAGGGCGAGCATAAAGGACGCCCTGATCTCTATCCCGGCCTCGTGTGTCCATTTTGCGGTCTTCCTGATCTCATCTATTGTGATCCCCTTGGAAATGTTATCAAGGAGCCTCTGATTCCCGGACTCAAAGCCATAGAAAATGTTCCAGCACCCTGCTTGCTTCATCAACCTGAGGAGCTCAGGGTCAACTGTGCCCACGCTGCCGTAGCATGACCAGATGACGCCGATCCCTCTCTCAATCATGCGCCTGCACAGCTCCTCCACCCATTTTCTGTTGATCGTGAAGGTATCGTCCCAGAAGGAGAGCTCCCTGGCCCCATACCTATCCACAACATGCTCAATCTCCTCCATTGCCCTTGCAGGGCTCCTGTATCGGACACGACGGCCATATATGGCTGTATTGGAACAAAAACTGCATTGAAAGGGGCACCCCCTGATGAAGACCATGTTGACCACCGGCCTGCGCTTGTATTGGTTCGGAAGGGGCATGTATTTTTCCATTGGAAGGAGGTGGCGCGCAGGAAAAGGAAGGGTATCAAGGTCTTCTATGGGCTCCCTTGGCTTGGTGAGATGAACTAATCCATCCCTTCTCCTGAAACCTATTCCCTTTATCCCCTCAAGCATGGCGTAATCGCCCAGAAAGTCCTCGCGGGAAAAATTTTTTGACCTGTATTTTTCCATAATTTCGCACAGGGTCTCCTCCCCTTCACCGCAGCCAATAACATCAATGCACGGCTGCTCCCCAAGAACCTGCTCGGGAACGATGGTGGCATGGTGTCCGCCCAGGACAATTAGCATGGATGGAAAGCTTTGCCTGATGAGTGCGGAAAGGGCTGCAGCACGGTGAAAAACAGGTGTCACGGCCGAAATACCCACAGCGCTGGGTTTTATCCTGCCTATCTCATTGAGGACATCTTTTTCATCCATATTGAGGGCCACTGCATCTATCAGGCCCGCAGAGAAACCCTTGCTCTCAAGACAGGAGGCAAGCTGGGCTATCCCGAGGGGAGGAAGGTTCCCGCCCACATCACCCAGGCCTCGTTTGCCGTATCTCTCCTCAACAGTCAGGGATGGATAGATAAGGAGGATGTCAGTCACGAGACCACCCATTGAAACGCCCGTGCCTCCGGCATCAGGGAATAGAAGGAGCGTCCCATGCGGAATCTCGCCATCGGACGATACAGCCTGGCCACCATCTTGTAAAGCAGTGAATTGGTGACCAGGTCTATCTTCCTGTCCACAAAGATTGAGGCGACCTCTATATTCTTCAGCAATTTTGAATGGGAACGTGCTCCCTTCCTCGGGATAGCGCTTGTCCAGTCATATGCCCCCCACTCCTCAAGGCTCAATGGGGTTGAGTATCCATTTCTCAGGGCAAGATCAAAAAGCGGAGTGCCCGGATACTGCTTGTAGTGGTGAAAGGGGCTGACAAGGGACATTGGGTTTTCAATCAGCAGCCTCCATGCCAGGTTTGCTGTCATAAGGGCTTCCTCCCTCGTCTCTGTGGGAAAACCAATGATGAAATTGTAATATGGGATGATCCCCGGATAGTCCCTGAGCCTTCCATTCAACTCAAGGACCTCCTCAACGGCCGTTTCTTTCCCAATGAGCTTCAGCACCCTGAGAGAGCCCGATTCAACTCCAAACTGGAGCATTCTGCACCCTGCCCTCTCAAGAAGACTTAGCTCCTCCGGCTCCATCCTGAGGATGTCCCGGACAGTGGCGCCCTGAAAGACGAGTGCTGTTTTAAGACCTTCCTTAAGTATGCCCTCCATGATCTGCATTGTCCGTTTCCTGTCAATAAAAAAGGCGTCATCAACAATATGAAAGGCCTGGACTTTGAAACGCGACTGGATATCCTTCAGGATTGAAACAACCCTTGATGCCGACATCGCCCTCCATCTTCTGAGATTGTATAGCGGGTTGTAACAGAATCCGCAGTTATATGGACATCCCCTTGATGTCTCAATCTCTATTGCCCTCTCCTCTCCATAAAAGGGATGGACATATTCCTCAATATCAACCATCTCATAGTCCATAGGTGGGATATCGTCCATAGAGATAAATGGCCTGTCGGGGTTCTCAATACAGGCACCGTCCCTCCTGAAACTTATGCCCGATATCCCATCAAGAGGCTTGCCCCTCTCCAGGGACTTCACGAGGTCATAGAAAGTTCTCTCCCCCTCTCCCCTCACAACAATGTCAATCCGGCGATCATTCAGGGTCTGGGATGGAAAAAGCGTTGCATGGACGCCTCCCCATACAACAGGGCATCTTCCATGTTCCTTGACGAACTGTGATGCCTCAAGAGCACTGAGTATCTGGGAGCCGGTCATGGAGGTGATACCGACGCAAACGGGGTCTTCACGGAGATGTCTTCTCAGGGTTTTCCTCCAGGAGGAGTCAAGGCGCTGGTCCAGAATGATGATCCTGTATCCCTCTTGAAAGAGCTGTGATGAAATAGAGACAAGGGACAGGGGTATCCATGAATGGAATTTGTTATATACCCCCTCCCTGGGCTGGATGAGGACGATCGCTCTCATCTATGGTAGTGTATAATCAATGCGGCAAAGGATTCAAGTTCCATCATTTTTCTCCTCTCGTCCATTTCTTTCGTTCTCGCTCTTTTCCTTGCTTGTCACAGCCCTTTTCTTTTATCGCGCCCCATTGTTTGGCCAGGGTTACAGCGGCTCAAGCAACCTATTCAACGACTCCATGTATCGCTCGCTCAAGCCCGAGGGCTGGCAATTTATCACGATCTGGGACCATGCCATCTACTGGCAATTTCTCCCCTGGGAGCTCTTTTCAGCGCACTCCCTCAGAAATGGGGAGATTCCGCTTTGGAACCCATACAGCGGCGCAGGGAGCCCTTTTCTTGCAAACTGGCAGTCAACGATCTTCGCGCCAATGAAGCTCCCCTTCTATCTCTTTCCCTCTTCACGGATGTTCGAAATCATCCTGATCCTAAAGGTTTGGCTTGGGAGCCTTTTTGCCTTTTTGTTCTGCCGCTCCCTTAAAATGAGCGCTATGGCATCAACAGTCTCTGCTCTCTCTTTTGGGTTCGGTGGAGCCATAATCTCCTGCCTTCGCCTCTTTGAGCTAAACACCCTTTTTCTCTCACCGTTGTTCTTCCTAACAGTGCACAGACTTTCCATAAGTCCCTCTGCATCAAGCACTTCCTGGGCCAGCCTGGCGACTGCCCTGCTCATCCTCTCAGGCCATCCAGAGGCCACCATCTACACATTTCTTGGAGGAGGCATATATGCTGCTGCATTGGGAAGATGGGAAAAAGTTTTCAGGAGATTATTTTCTCTTCTCCTTGCCCTCGCAGGCGGCACCCTCATCTCCTCAATCACACTCGCTCCTTTCCTTGAGATGCTCTTCACAGAGGGGTTCTCATACCGCGCATATGCATTGAGAGAATCCGGTCCCCTATGGGGCCTACCTATCCGTCTCGGTAGTTTAGTCCTTCCGGTGCCGGTGCCCAGCCTGCCGGACAGCTATTTCCTCTATATCGGGATCATATCCCTGGCTTTTTCAATTTATTCATTGAAAAACTACAGAAGGAACATCCCTTTCCTCGCTGTCCTCCTTCTTGGTGCTGGATTTGTCCTCAAACTTCCCCCAATGTCCCTCCTTGAGTATCTCCCCGGACTCAAACATTTCTCTTCCCGTTATGCCATAGGGCTTGTGTCTTTCCCGCTCGCAATAATGGCAGGATGGGGTTTTGAAATGTGGCAAGGGAGAAAAAAAGACAATGGATTGACCCTCCGTATGATAGGAATAATAATCTTTGGCATCCTTACCGTTATCGCCCTTTCACTCTCCTTTGTGGAGGCTATAAAGCCATGGAAGGAGACTATCTACCTCCACCTTGTCCTCGGCATTTTCTTCTCTATCGCAGTCATAATCATTGGGACATCAAAGAAGGCATATAACCGCTGGATCATAGTTCCTGTCCTGGCAATGGACCTCTTCCTCGCAGGGACTGGCTTCAACCAACCAGGGGATGTGTTCAATTTCCCGGAAACCCAGGCCATTAAGTGGCTTAAGAGTGTCCCGGGCATCTTCCGCGTCATGGGAATGGAGGGAGCCAATAATATCCCAAACACGGGCATAGTCCATCACATCTCCGATGTCCGGGTTATTGACCCCCTCTTCCTCCAAAGGTATGCCAGGTTTGTAGCGGCCATTGACCCCAAAGCCTTCTTTTCAATAGGGGCAATCCCCAGGAATGTCTCATCCCCTCTATGGGACCTGCTGAATGTGAGGTTCCTCATCCGATGCCGCTGCAGGGTCTCTGGAACTGAGAACGAGGACCCCGGGATCTACTATTCACCTTATCCCGGCCCTCTGCGCTGGCACTTTGCCCTGCCACCTCCTTCAGACTCCTTCAAAAAGGCATACGAGGACGACCATGTAGTGATCTATGAAAACCCTAGGGCGCTTCCCAGGGCTTTTGTAGTCCGTGATGCAATCCTCACAGGAAGCTCTATTGAATCACTTCGAATCCTTGGGAGGGGAGAGATTGATTTCAGAAAGAAAGCCATCATTGAGATCCGTGATGACAAAGACAGGGAAGAAATTGAAAAGGGACTTAAAGGGGAACAAAGCGAAATCTCTAACAGTGCCGAGATAACAAGCTATAAACCCTTGTCTGTATCGATCAAGGCAAGGCTCGAATCTCCCGGGATCCTCATCCTCGGTGATGCATATTACCCTGGGTGGAGGGCTATCGTTGACGGGGAAAAAGCAAGGATCTTTCCTGCGAATTACCTGCTCCGCGGCGTCTTATTGAAAAAGGGCGAGCATACGGTAGAGTTTGTCTATAAACCCTTGAGTTTCCGGCTCGGGGCCGTCATCTCCCTTTTGTCACTGTTATTCGCTGTCGTAGCCCTGAAGATCAAGCTCCTATAGAATCATGGCCGTCCCACAATGTAAATATCACCTCATTTTTGCGCTAATCATGCTTGCCATGATCTGCTTCCTATTTCATTCTCACGCAGTCTCATACTATCCCGCCCTGGACGAAGGGGTCAGCCTCAACGCTGCGATAAGGATCATTGACGGAGAGGCACCTTACAGGGATTTCTTCCACATCACAACCCCTCTGTCAGCGTTCTCAATAGCCGGGGCGTTTGCGGCATTCAAACCCACTCTTTTCACGGCCAGAATGCTTTACCTCGCCTTCGGTTTGTCGCTGTGCATCGTCCTATATATGGTCTCACTGAAGCTGATCGACAATCCCTCACTCTCGCTCCTCCCTCCGCTGGGTTATTTCCTATTTGACATCTGCCTGAATTTTTACTGGACTCCATACATACCGTGCATATTCTTCTTCCTGCTCACAACTATGATGTTCCAGGGCATCAAATCCTGGAAGGAGCCGTTTCTGGCCGGGATCTTCGCCTCTTTATGCTTCCTCACAAACCAGAATATCGGCGCCTGGGGTTTTATCGGCTCCGTGGTGATCCTTGCCACTATCAGGCGGATGAAGGCGACACCCCTCACCAGCATGCGGTGGTATCTGCTCGGCTTTTCAATTCCCACAATCGTCTTCCTGTCATATCTCCTTATCCATCATGCCCTCACTGATTTTCTATATGAGTGTCTCCTCTGGCCGCTGACAAAATACTATGGATTTAATAAATATCCCTATCTCTATAAGGAGGCGAGCAGCGCCCTCTCGGCCCTTTACCTTCTCATCAGGGGAAAGAATATCATTATTGGACTCGGATTGATCCTCAGCTTTGTCTTCTACGGACTCCTTCCATTTGTCCTCTATCCATTATGTCTTTTATCGGCTTTCATGAAAAATCGCTGGAACCTATGGGTCACATCCGTGGGAGGTGTGAGCCTATTTTTGTCCAGCTTCAATCACCCTGACTTTCTACACCTCCTCCATGTGATGTCCTATCTTCTGATTATATTCTTTTTCATGGTAGGTGAAATTTGCCAAAGATTTTTGAAAGATAGGGGGATGGGATCACTTATTGCTGTCATTGGAGCATTCGTCCTTGTCCTCTTCCCCCTTCTTGAATGTGCCTGGTTTATTCTGTCGGCCCTCTCTCTACCGGTCTACAAGATAGAGACGATTCGGGGGGATGTGTCGCTGACATCTCCGCGATTGTTAATGGAAAGAGAAAGACTTCTGAGATACATCAGCCGCCATGTATCAAAAGACAGGAGCGTCTTTGTATATCATTGGTCACCTGAGATATATTTCCTGTCAGGGATGAGAAACCCAACGCCCTTTGACTCCTACAAGCCCATATATAACAGCCGGGAACAGATGATGAAGATCATCAGGAGCCTGGATGAAACAAAACCTTCAATCGTGATCAAAGACAATTATATAGATAGGTTCTTTGACCCCGGAGACATCATCTCTCTTTCCTTCCCTCTCGTTGACAGGGATTTGCTGCTGAAAGAGGACATTGTTCAACAGTTCATAACCCGGAGTTACAGGCTTGAAGTAAAGATCCATAATTACACGATATATACCCGATAATTTGTTGCAGGCAAATGTTTGTGCAAAAATTTAAGTTTCCTGTGACATTTTTGTCAAATTTTTATACCTTGACATATTGGAGAGATAGCATTATTGTTATATACAATCCATGATATCAAGACCGACACATGCCGAGGGACAGCCCCTAAAAAGAGCAGTTTCTTCTCATCCTGGGTGCAAAATGGGAGACTGAGTATGGCCAGGATCCTGCTCATCAAATGTTCTCATCTGACTTTTTTTCATAATTCCATCACATTCCCAATGGGGGTAATGCAAATCGCATCTATCCTCAGAAACAACGGCCACCAGGTTAAAATCCTTGACTTAAGGCTCTCTCAAAAAAAATCCGAGCAGTGCATCACCAATACCATGAAAGACTTTCAGCCTCACGCAGTGGGCCTCTCATCCCTTACTATTGAAGCTCCATCACTCCATTACACAGCCTCCATTGTTAAAAATCTCTCACCGCAGACATTCATTATAGCCGGAGGTCCTCATCCAACCAGCTTTCCCGAAGAGGTCCTTCTCGACAAACATATTGACTGCATCTCTATTGGAGAAGGCGAGGCAACAGCACCAGAGCTCTTCGACTCTCTGCTCGACGGAGGCAATCTCTCCAGGGTCAAGGGAATAGCGTTTCTTCAGGATGGTCAAGCAACCTTCACTGACCCCCGCCCCCCTATAGAGGATCTGGATTCGCTCCCGTTTCCTGCATGGGATCTCGTTGAAGTCGAAAAGTATAAAAATAGGCGCGGTATGGCAGGCTATTACAGAAGATATATGAACCTTTTTACATCTCGGGCCTGTCCATATAAATGCATCTACTGCCATACCATATTTGGAAAGGGCTTCAGGGCCAGGAGCCCTGAGAATGTATTGGAAGAAATCATTACCATAATTAAAAAATACAATATCTATGACTTTGAGATCCTCGATGATATTTTCAATATTGATTCCAAAAGAGCTATGACGATCTACGATATGATCATCCGGAATGGTCTGGGGATCTCGCTCGCCTTCCCTAATGGATTGAGGTGCGACAGGATTGAGGATGACCATATAAGAATGATGAAACAGGCAGGCGTCATTCATGTATCTGTTGCTGTTGAAACCGCCTCTCCACGACTTCAAAAGATTATCAAAAAGAACCTGATTATTCCCAAGGTTGACGAGTTCATCCGATACTGTGACAGACTGAAAATAAATACCAGAGGATTCTTTATGATCGGCCTGCCAACAGAAAGCAGTGATGAAATTATGGAGACCATCAAGTTTGCATTGCAATCACGGCTGCATACCGCGCTTTTCTTTATAACCATCCCATTTAAGGATACAGAACTCTACAATACCTATAAGGAAAAGCTCAAAGACACTAAAATAGAATTTTCCCGCTATAACTATCTTACTGGAACATTCAATCTCAGCGAGGTTAGCGACGAAGAGCTTCTTCGCCTTCAACGATACGCCTACAGAAGGTTCTATATGGATCCATGGCGAATATTAAGTATATATAGGACATTCCCTTTAAAACGACATCTTCCCATCCTTTTTTATGTTACTCTCAAATACATGCTTCGTCAGGAGAAGAACTCCAGGTTAGTACCAGAATACTTCACGAGTTAATCTCTTTTTGCTCATCTTAATGAACAAACCAGGGATATACTGTAATGCCTGAGCGCTCCGCCCTCACAAGGGTGGTCTCGCCTGATTATCTGATCGCTGTAACTGTAACAACAAAGCAGATGCTGTATCTTAATATATCTCAATCCTTGAGACCCCCATGCTGATCCTTCTGGGATCCGGAATGCCCTTCTCTTTATATGGGCTGAAAGGCCCCTCTGCCACGGAAAGGGAAATAATGCTGTCTCCCCGTGGTAGAAGGAATGGTTTGGTCAAGACAGCCCCTGTATAAGGGAGCGCTGAAATGTCAATATCCTCAAGAAAGTCATTGTTGAGAAAAACCCTGAGGGTTTTCGCACTCGGAAATTCTTTTATAAGAGATGCCTTGAGCCTCGCTGCTCGGATTTCAGGATTGCCGACGACCTTCAACTCTCCTCTTTCCCCCATCCAGCGGTATGGTCCCCCTTTAAACATCCTCAGCCCATGCCAACCCCTTCCAAGGGATAAAATCGGAGCGGTATCCTCAAGCTTTTTCACCCCCTTGCCCTTTATCCTGAAGCATGCGCTCTCGGGATCCTCAAAAAACGGGATTCCCAGAGCTTGTCGGAATGCGGCCTCAATCCCTGTGCCTGAGTAGGCGCGCTTGTGGATGACGATGAAGGACACCCCATTCTCCCTGAGATATTCTGTCAGGATGGATACACGGGTTGAATTGGGACTTCTCGGAACAATATCGCCAAACAATAAGCCCTCTGGAGCGCCTATCTCCTGGAGAAAGGGGGTTTCACCTTGAAAGTCAAGGGCCCAGTCAGGGTCCCTCGGGAGCCCGCCGTTTACAATCCTCTTTCCATGCATTGTTTGATAGAACATATAGCGGTAAATATCATCCTCATTCCCGAGGGGAAGCTCAAGGAGTGCCCCCTTGTCAGGCACTGTCGTCTCCCTCAAAAACCCGTAAATGTCCGGAATCCTACCGGATGAGACCGGAAAGGGCAGATGCATTAAATATTCAAACCCTATGCCGACAAGGAGGACTGTTGTCAAAACGCTTATTGTTTCCTTCTTCTTAACCCTTCGGAACACCTCGGTTAAGCCAAAAGCAGCAAGGATACATAGGGCCAGGTTCACGCTGAGTGCGAACCTCTGAGGCATCCTGAAAAACGAAAAAAATGGCAATTTCCACAGGAGCCAATAGGGCATGGGGATCCATGTGGGACCATTAATCTTGAGATAGGGCCCAAGCGAGAGAATAAGGGCAATAAGACCAAAAATGAGCCAGAATCGGACCTGGCTGTTTTTACCCCACCTCTTTCGAACGGCAACAATAGCCAGAATAATGGGAATATAGCCGGGAAAAAGCTCAATTATGGTATCGCCGGCAAAGAAATCTGCAAAAAGGCTCCCCCAGATCGGGTGCTTCTTCCACGGGATGAGATACTTGAGCAGGTCCTGGGAGTATGTGACAGCTTCTACTGAAAGGCTTTGGGCGCCCTTCATCTTGGCTAAAGACAGGGCCATCGGGATGTAAAATGGGGCTATTAGAACGGCAATGGATATGAGGAGGCAAAAAGCTGTGCGGCCCTCAAAAAAGGCCAAATATATGAGGAAAAAGATGAGGAAATAAACGAGGGTATATGGGTCAGAAAGGGCAACAAGCCAGGCGCTCAGGATGAGCCACAGCCCTTGCCTGAAATGAGGCCTTTTGAGATACCTGTTCAGGGCGATGAGGAAGAGGGGTATCCATTGGATTGTTGTCAATCCGAGCTGATTTGCATGGATGAAGTGGTATGTGGAAAATGAGAAGATAAACCCACTTATAAAAGAGGCCCATGGATTCAGGGTCATCCCTGATAAGAATAGAAATGTGAAATATCCTGCGAGAGGGAAGGAGGCAACGGTGAGGAGGTTTAATGCGAGGCGAGGGCCCATAATATAACAGAGCAGTGCACCAATGAGTTCGTTGATCGGGGAAGACCAGGGAACAGGCACATTCTCGTTTGGAAAGAATATCGCATTTGATGTCAAGGGATTAGAGGCTTTTTCAAGAAGGGAGTGCTTGAACCACCAGATATCCCAGAGGAAGTAAAACGAATCCCTGTCACCAATAACAGGGGCTTCAGAGCCATTCAGGAGGGGATAGAAATATATCAAACAAAGGGCAAAATATCCTGAAAAAACAGCCATATGCGAGCGGAGCCTCATTGGGAAATCAGTTCAACATCGAAGACATCCATAGCAATAGGAAGGCCAACCGGCATCAATATTGCTTCAATTGGTGATACAATGTCCACCGGTCTGACTGCCCCTTCCTTAACCTTGAATAAAATCACTGTCCTTCCCTCAATACGAAATGGCCTTGTGAAAAACTCATATTCTTTTCCGATAGATAAAGACGAAACATCATATTTCTCTATAAGTTTATCATAGCAATACAATTCAAGGGTCCTGGTGTAAATATGTGGCCTAAGAAAGCCAAACCTCAGGCGATAAGACCCTGAGGAAGCGGTGATAATTATTTCTGCCTTTTCTCCAGCGTGCCTGCGGGGCTTTGCCCCTTTGAAATGCGGGTCATACCAACCATTCCCGAGCGCATAGAATGGACGAGAGCCAAGCGGGCTGGGGGGAGCTGGGTGGACCCTGAAGGCCAGGAGGTATTCATCCTCATAGGTCGGCTGACCCAGGGCCTTCATAAGAATCCGCGATATTGCCCTAAACTCAGGGAGAGACAGGGCATCCATGGCATCTTTATGGAGGATGACAAGGTCAATTGAATGACTGGCAAGTCTCTCAAGACCATCTTTTATCATCCTTTCAATATTCATGGGAACAATGTCCCCTTTTATAAGTATCTTTGGATGAGTAAGGGCATTTATCAATGGAAATTCCCTGGTGAAATCCTCAAGCCCATCAGGGACTCGTGGGGTGTGCCCTGAAACAATCGGCTTATGATGAAATGTTTGATAATACATATACTTATTAGTGTTCCAGATGTAATCAGGGTCATTTTGCCCTGTCGGAAGCTCAAGGACCGCCCTGACAGAGGGGTCTTCTTTCAAGCGAGAATAAAACCGGGGGATCTTCGCTTCGGTCAGGGTGTATGGAAAGATAAGGACATATTCCATGGCAATTCCAATAAAAATGGCAACAATTGCAAGGTAATTCCTCACATTTTTCAAGGCCATGCCGGATAGCACTGATAAAGACAGTATAAGTAGGATGGAGAACCTCACAGGCAGCCTGAGAAGGGAGAAAAATGGAATATGCGAAAGAAGCAGGTATGGAAGCGGAACAGGATAGCCCTTAACCGTTATAAGATTCCATACATGGAGAAAGGGCCCCAGGGAAAGGACAAAGGCAGAGAATCCGATAATCCCCCAGAAAACCCTTGTCTCCCTATCCTTCATGAATAGGGCTGCTCCGCCGAGGATGAATGGCAAATATCCAGTGAAGCAGGATGCCTCAATATAGGGGTCGGGATAAAACCACGAGAAATACCCCCCCCAGAGCGGATGAAACTTGTATGGAATGAAATAGCGCAGGAGGCGCTGCGAATATATCCCCACATCGTAACTGGCTATAACGGCATGGCTGGAGATCCTGGCCATCGCCACATATGAAAGGAGAAAAGGCAATGAAATTGGGATAAAAACAGCAAAGGAAGCCCCAATCCATGGGACAAGACCCTTTCCCCTCTTCAATAGGGCATAGACGATAAAAACGGGCACAAAGAGCGCAAAGAAGTTGGAGAAAATATAACCGTCTGACTGCGCCACAAGGGAGAGTGTCAGGCCAAAGAAAAGGGATCTCCTCAGATTTGGGGAATTGACAAGCCTGAGCCCGGCGAGGGCGCAAAGCGGCATATACTGCCATGTGGTAATGTTCAGCAGCCCCTTAAAGGCATTGATAAGATGGAATGGAGAAAACGCATAAATGAATCCAGAGAGGAAGGCGGCCCTGTTATTGCCGGTAAGCGCCCTGACGAGAAGGAAGGCCGTATATCCAGAGAATGAGATATTGAAGAGGATCAGGAGGTTGTATGTCGCAACAGGCCCAAGCAACGGCTCAATCAGCACAGAAGGAAGCTCGTTTACGGCTGTCCCCCAGATCAATCTGACATCTTTTGCAGGATGGAATATGGTGTTGTTAAGCAATGGATTCTGCCCTGTCATAAGGCTGTAGGGGAACCACCACAGCGTCCACATGAAGTAGAAGCCGTCCCCGGCGCCCTGCATGTGCGTGAAGAGATTAAATATCAGGGGATAAGTGAAAAAGACAGCAAGGAGGCAGTAAAGGAGAAGGGTCATTTCCCGGCTGTGAGAAGTCCCTCAACGGCAGGGGTGAAATCCGGCTTTATCTCAAGGGCCTTCCTGAAAGCCTTTATTGCTTTCTCCTTATCCCCGAGGACGAGATGACACGATCCGATATGATAGATAGCCTCATAATATTGCGGATCAAGTGAAGCAGCCTTCTCAAATTCAGACAGGGCCAGCCCATACATTTCCTGATCCATATAATAGATCCCCATGTTGTTGTGAGCCTGAGGATACCCGGGCATGAGCGACAGCGCCCTACTGAACTCCTCCACAGCGTCCTGTGTCTTTCCCTGCGCATAAAGAACGGCCCCAAGATTGGTGTGGAATTCCGCCACTTCAGGCATGATCTCATTGGCGCGGGAAAATTCCCTCAATGCCTCCTTCAGGCGTCCCTTCCTTAAATAGGCAATGCCGAGGTTATTGTGGGCCGGGGCCATGCCTTCATCGGCAGAGATGGCCCTTTTCAAGTAAGGGACAGCCTCATCAAACCGCCCGAGCCCTATCAGGGTATAACCGAGGCTGTTGAGGGCAATGACTTCTTTCGGCGCAAGGCGCAGCTCATCTTTGAAATGATGGACGGCCTCCTCCTTACTCCCCATCTGCATGAGCAGGCTTCCCAACTGTAAATGGACGCCCTCCAGGGAGGGATTCATGCGGAGGGCCGTTACGAACGCCTCCTCGGCCTCTTTCATCTTCCCCATCCGTTCATAAACGACCCCGAGGTTCGCAAAGGAAATTGAAATGCCTGCTGCGCGAAACTCCTCCTCTGCGCCCTTCAGGTTCCCTTCCTTCATAAGGATGGTGCCGAGATTGTTATGTGCCTGAACATTCCTCGGGTTCCTCTCCAGAGACATCCTGTAATACTTTTCTGCCTTCTCAAGGTCCCCCTCACCCTGGATGAGCAGGCCCATGTTGTAAAATACAATGGAAGCGAATTCGTCCGGCAAGCCCTTATCCATGGCCTGCTCAAACACACTGACAGCCTCAAGCCTTTTCCCCTCTGCCATGAGGGATGTCGCCAGATTCAGGTAGTTTCGCCCCTTGCCATCGGCCTTCTCCACAGCATCCTCCCATAGGGCCTTGCCCTGGCCCCAGAGTTGATTCCTGTAAAAGGCCATTATGGTCAGGATCAAAAGAAGCAATAACCTCACGGGATCTTTACCTCCGGGTCGCATCTCCTTGCTATCGCATATTCCCTCAGTGCCTCGCCCTTTCTGCCCTGCATATCGTAGAGCTTTCCGAGGTGAACATGCGCCTTGGGATAGCATGGGGAGAGCGCAATGGTATTCTCATACCCCTCACGGGCCTTTTCATACATCCCGAGGGATTCATAGCAAAGGGAGAGATTGTAAAGGATCGTAGGGTTCTTAGGGGACAGCCTGATGGCCTTCTTGAATATCTCCATTGCCTCCGTGTATTGTTCGAGCCTCATACGAACCACAGCGAGATTGTTCAAGGCATCGCTGTAGTCAGGGCTCAGGGAAAGCGCGATGAGAAATTCCCTCTCTGCCATTGACAGGCTGCCTAACTCCATTAATGCAAAGCCAAGATTGTTGTGAGCCCTCGGGACGAGCGGGTTCTTCCCCACAGAATCCTTCCAGATGGAGACATCATCCCTCCAGAAGGAAAGCCTTCCCGCTGAGCAGAACGCGAGGGCAATGAGGAGATAAAGATAGAGCGCGCTTGGGTTCATCACATTGCTATGGCCATGATCTCCCCGAGATAGACATGGAAGGGACGATGGAGCAAGGCTCCTGGGAGGAGGGCCCTGAGCACAGGCGAGGAAAGCCTGAAGAAGATTGGGTTGGAGAACTCAGCCTCTCCGAGGAGGAAGTCAATGCTCACAAATTTCCCGGACGCCTTCAGCCCGGTGATTGAGAAGCCCTCGGCTTTCAGGAGGGCATTCAGAGCACGGGGAGAGAAATAAGAAAGATGCTCCAGGGGGTCAAGGTAGCTCCACCGCCTTCCCATCAGCCTCCTGAAAGGGCTGGAAAAATTGTGCGTGGTGACGGTCAGGAGGCCCCCCGGCCTCAGTAGCCTGCGCACCCCCTTCAGGAGGCCCCTCGGATCAGGGCTGTGCTCCAGCACATCAAACATGGTGACAAGATCGAAGGGTGGAATGGTTGAGAACGAGGGTTGCTCAAGACTCATGACATTGATCCTATCTCCCCACCTTTCCCTTGCCTCCCTGCTGGATTCCTGGGAGATGTCAATCCCATATACATCCCATCCCTCAGCCTCCATCACCCTTAGAAATACTCCGGAGGAACACCCTACATCAAGGACCCTGCCGGAAGAGGGGAAATATCTCTTCAGGGCTTCCCACAGCGATCTAAATGTCCTTTCCTTGAGCGCCTGGGCCTCCTGCCCAAGCCTGTGGCAATAGCGTCCGTTCCCATACTCGGAATTATAAAATCTCATGCACTCTTCTATATTGGGGACCGGATGGACGAAGCCGCCCTCGCAGATCCCGCAAATGTATATGTCCCTTCCCTTCTTCCGTGCATACAGAACAGCGCCCTCTGAGGCACAGAAGGGGCAGCGGGGCAGGTTTATATCCTGCGCCATCGGAGAAGGAATATATCCCAGAGCATCCTCATTGTTTGAAGTGAAAGGACAGAGATGGTTGAGTGGCCTGAGTCCTGCCAGGAAACAGGGACCTGCGCCACCCTCAAGGCCAGCCTCCTCGCAAGGAGGAGGAGCTCCACATCAAAGGCGTAGCCATCTATCCTCATAGAGCTGAACAGGGCCAGTGCAGCATCCCTTCTGAATGCCTTGAACCCGCACTGGGTGTCGGATAATTCCTTGAGGTTCAACCTGTGAACGAACCAGAGGAAGACCCTGCCCAACAGGGCGCGGCACAGCGGCTGAGGCCTCAGGATCCTGGACTGGGGAAGCGCCCTGGATGCGACGGCGATATCGCTGCCGGAGCGGAGTGCGCTGAGCAGTCCCTCCGCCTCTTTAATGGGTGTTGAGAGATCTGCGTCTGTGAAGATGATGAACTCTCCTCTGGCCCTGAGCACACCCTTCTTCACGCTGAACCCCTTGCCCATGTTCACGGGATTGCTCAGGAGCAATACCCCCTGGGAGAAAAATGCCCCTGCCTTCTCCCTTGTCCTGTCATGGCTCCCGTCATCAACCACGATGATCTCCCATGACCCCTCGCCTCCCCTCCCCTGAAGATATGAGATAATCTTTATGAGGGTTGCCTCAAGGCATGACTCCTCGTTGAAGGCAGGGATGATTACACTTATTTCAGGCTCTCCAGATGTCCGGGAAGCGTTCTCTGATGGCACGATATGCCTCGTTAGGGCTGATAGCGCTCATGCAGCGGTTGTCTCCCTTGCACGACGCTGTTTTTGCATTATAAACATTCAGGCACGGAGAACAGTAAAATCCCCGATAAAAGATAAGATGCCCATCACCCCTGGGACCGTATAGGGAGGGGGTCTCAGGGCCGAAGAAGGATGCTGTCCTCGTCCCTATGCTCACAGCAATGTGGAGGGGTCCGCTGTCATTCGTAACGAAAAGAGAGCACCTCTCAAGCAGGGCAATGAGACCGCCGAGGGAAAGCCTGCCCGAGATGTTATGGACCCTCTCCCTCCACCCTTCGCGAAGAATTTTGACAATGCCCTCAACATATCCATGATCTGCACATCCTCCGATAAAGATCAGGACGGCCTGCGTCTCACGGAGCAGCTTCTCCGAGAGGGAGATAAAATACTCCCCTGGCCAGCGCCTCTCAAGGCAAAGCTCGCTGGCATTGACATTGACAGCGATAATGGGCGGTCTGCCCGGGCCGTCCTGATTGATCTCGCTCAGTAGCGAGGCCGCACTCTGCCTGTCTTCCTTGCACGGAGAGAGGGGGACTGGATTGGCTCCGTCCCCTCCCTCCGGGCTCAGGAATGGGTCTATCCCGGAGAGGCTCAGGAAGACCTCGGTCACATGTCTCCTCTGGTTGAAATACACCGGCCTTGTGAGGAGGCCCTCACGCCCGGGCCTCCTGGCAAAGTATCCCACCCGCTCCCTTGCGCCTGAAAGCACGCTCACGATCATGGAGAAATTGGAGAAGAACTCCATATCCACGGTCACATCGTAACCATCCCTCCGAATATCATGAAGTGCCCTGAGCAGGTCATTGAGGAAAACAACAATATTATCTTTCCTGAGGAAGTAATAGCGATCCGCCTGATGGAGGATCTCACACAATTCCCTGTTATCAGAGAAGGTAAGGAATCCTATCCTGACATCCGGATGCATTTCGCGAAGCGCCCTGAACATGGGAACGGAGAGGAGGATGCTCCCCATCCCGAAGTATTTCGTCACGAGTATGCCCTTCGCCTCACCGCCCCTTGGCCTTTTCTTAGGAAGGAGCCTTGTTAATCGGGAGAGAGCTGAAAGAGCAAGGCAGAGCGGGCCCCCCACCCACATGTCCAGGAACTTCATGGCAGCTATGGTCATTAGATCTCCTTCAAAGAAAAACCCCGATCCCCTTTAGGGGGACCGGGGTGTATTTTATCACAGAAGGAGGGCCTCAGCTCAGGGACAGAACGGGCCGTTGCTATTGGTGCATATCATCTTGGCATGCGCCATAGAGCCGCCGCCCCCGGTATCATTTTCACCAGGAGATCCTGTGCAGATCAAGACAGTCTGACTACCGCCGCCGGTTCCTGTGCAGGGGAAATTACCAGTACCAGGAGTGCTTCCCGATCCACAAGCCCTGATCTCAATCTTGTTATATGCGTCCGCAGCAAGGGGTGCGTTTGCAATAACCCAATTTCCGCCGCTGATAGCTACCCAGCTGTAGGCGTAACACCCGTTTCCCTCAGAGCCGGCAAACCCGGTCGGGCATGCGCCCTCATCAATCTTATCCTTATATCCCACTATGATCTTCACAACGGTCGCACTCGGGACAATATCCCACTGATAAGCAGCTATACGCCCGCTTACCTTTACCCCGGAGGCAGCGGCCGTGACATAGGTCAGGTTCCTGGGGCAGGCCACAATGACATCACCCAATCCGAATTTGTTCATGCTCAGAGAATCGGCTGCAAGGGTGTCATCCGTGCCATATCCAATCAGACCCCTGTTTAAAACATCGTAGAGGTTGGCATTGGTGTCCCATCCGAAGTAGAACGGGTTTCCGCTCGGAATCTCGGCAGCGGCCGTCCCAACATCCATAGACAGAGTAGCTATAGTGGGGAGCACTCCAGGTGAGCTTGATGGCAGGACCGGTAACACAAATCCTGTAGTTGAAGCCGGATTGGTCATAAGCTGCCAGGTGGGATATTGGAATGGGAAGCTAAATGTTCCTGACCCATCCGATATGGTCTGATTTGTGCCGGCCTGGACCTGCATGAAGCCGAAGTTTGCATTAACAGCATTATCCGGGTCTGAGAAGCCAACCCATCTGTTGGTGCCAGCACCTGCCTGGATGCCTGTCCACTCCATACTGGTCAGCTTGAGCCACTTTGAGAATGTAGTCGCCCCAAAGTCTCCGGACAAGTTCTGACGATTGAGCACTGCTGATGTGGCCCCATTTGTCGTCACATTCTCAAGGTCAGCAACAAAAACCGCCATAAGGGGCTTGTCATCGTTCTGGTTGAGGGCGCTCATTGGTGTATAGGGCACCTGAACGCTTGCCAATGAAGCCTGGGCGGCGGTCATAGCAAGGGAAAGGGCGCCAAGCCTCACGAGCTGTGGATTGTTTGTGAAGTCAACTGCATTGAGCCCGACAAAAACGATACTCCTGAGAAGCCCGATGGTGCCAAGGCCTGAAAGGGTGTAAGTTATCCTCCCCGATGTAGATATGTTGATATTGAGTGCCTGGGAACCCACATTGGCATTGCTGACACTGACACCCCTTCTGAATCCAAAGCCAAGGACATCCAGGTTGTTTAAGATGGAAGAAAAGCCAATAGGAACATCCTGCGGCCCGGCATTTACTATGGCGGGCAATGCACTGGAGGGTATATTACCACCAAGCCCTACAAATGTGTTGTCGGTGGCTGTATCTGTAGCACCGGTCCCAGGAATCCAGTATTCGTTGGCATTAAGCATCCCATATACATTTGTAATCAAAGGGGTGCGGATGCCGGGAAGATATTCTGTCTGGCCTATGGCTAAGAGGTTTGCCGGAAGCTGCTGGTATTGGGTGGAGAGATTGTCAGAGCAACTGGTTCCGCCCACCATAGCCTTCCAGACATTCTTCCCCAGAAGGACATCAAGGGAGAGGTTGTACACATCGGAGTAGCTTATGTTCGGTGCGGCCAGAGCCGCGCCCAGAACCTGGTTGCAGCAGGTGACATCAACAAAAGGGTTGGTTGCAGCCGGCAAGCCGCCCCATCCTTCATTGAGGCTGCCGTTGAAGTTCCCAACTGCGTAATGCATGGGCAGGGCCTTCTCCTTCAGCGGGATGATCGTATAGCCCAGATTGGTGTTGTAAACGGTGAAGTTCGCCCAGCCAGCTTTCCCCACTGTCACAGAATGCGCCGGAACGGCACCCGCTGTTGCAAGTGGGAATATAAAGGTGTTGTTGCTCCCTCCGGTGGATGCAATGTAGTTTCCATTGCAAAGGGCCGTCTCAAGGGCCGGATCGGGCGATTGCTTACCGAGCATGACAAATACATCATTAACAGCGGTTGGCGCCGTCCCAATACCTCTATCGGCGTCCGCATCCACAACCTCCCCAGAAGGCTCATAGATCATAAGGGAAAGCCAGATCCTCGAGCTCCCGCCCACTGTAATCTGTATCGGCTTCGCTATAGAGTGATTCACGCCAGTATTGCAGTCCTTGTTGGTTGCATGGCTCGGCATAAAACCCTTTCGGAAGGTTGTGCTCGTGAAAAATCCCCAGTGATATGGGCCGTTGCTGGTCCCACACGCACATGAATCCGCATAACAGTCAGAATTAGGGTTGTCGGAATTAAACGCCGAGGGAGCAGTGCCCGAATAGGACCTCACTATCATTGCAACACCGTAAATATCTGATCCGCTCGTGTTGTAAACACACCAGTCCTGCCTCCATACACCCCCTGCAAAAGAGCCGCCCGATCCCCTGACACCAATGGTGAAGCCAGTCCCCCCACCCCATGATGGTGGTTCAAAAGTATTTACGAGGGGCTTAAGCTCCCCTGTGCCCGTTGCAGGGTCCAGGATCAACTCATAGTCCCCTACATGATAGGGCTGTGCTGTAGCCTGAACTATTTTCTTCTCTGGCGCCTTCGCGCAGGCAGATAGAAACCCTGCTACAAATAGACAACATACTCCTATCCATGCCAACCTTGCCAACCTTTTCATGGAAACCTCCTTGTTTTTCTGGCCCAAATGCATTCCTTTGCTATATTTTATATGCAAAAATTACGCCATCCAATGACAAAAAACTCAAAAATATAATGATAAAACAATACATATTTTCAATATGTTACTAAAGCAGCTCGTTTCCCTGCACATTGGGTTCCTATAAAATATGATACTTTTTTCATACCTTATGAACTTTTTTGCAATAAATGATCATGTATCTGGCGCCTTTTCTTATCCATTCCGGAAATTCCATTCCAAAATCTAACTCGTTCGTATCCCTGTATTCTTCAATTTCAAACCCAACACTGTAAAGGTCAGCCATGATCTCCTGGAGGGAATAGCAGTGGAATGGCATGAGGCCCGGGCTTATTACAGGGCTGACATGGGGAATAAGGTAATCCCCAGGCTCACGCCCCTTGTATTCAATCCCGATAAACCTATCTATCCCCATAACCGCCCTTCTCCATGAATCAACACCGATGGATAATATCCTTAAATAAAGGCCATGGAATGCATTTCTCCAGCGCCTGGGGCTCGTAATTCCGTATAGATTTCGTTCATCTTTCCCATTCAAATTCTTGAGCCTCAGGCCATTTATATTCCTGTATATAAAATTCATAAGCAATCCCCATGTAGCACCCATACGATTCCTCATCGTGAGAATTAGCCCACCTTCTGGCCTTAAAACCCTCCATGCCTCCCTAAGGGCGTTAAGCCTGTTCTCCCTACCGTGAATATGATTGATAAGTTGTGCTATCATCAATACATAATCAAAACAGTTATCATTAAACTTTAAATTCCCTGCTTCACCTATTTGATAATCAATAGAAATATTCATTTCCTTTGCCTTCTGCCTGGAGATCTCCACCATGCGGGGGGCGATGTCTATCCCAACGACTTCAAAGCCCTTTCTGGCCAATGCAATTGCCTCTCTTCCGGCCCCGCAGCCAATATCCAGGACATGTGCCCCTCGCTTCAGGTGCTTGACAAGGAATTTCTCCTCAAAGGACTTAAGCCCTTTGTCAACCTCCTTGAGAAAAAATTCCGCCTCAAAAGATTGGCTGTATTTACTGATGATCCACTCCCTCCAGCGGTCGCCGAGGGAGGGGCCTATTAGATAATAAATTGGTGAAGTTGCAATGGCTTCGCCTGCTCAACTAAAACATGTAACGACCGGGCTTATATCGCAGGGGCTTTGTTGGATGACCCGCCTCAAAGGCTCCTGCTCCACGATCTCAGGCTCAACAAATGGTTTTTTTGAAGCCCTTCGTCCCCTCGTTAGCCTGGTCTTCTTTTTCATCTTTTTCATCATGCAGCCTCCTTCTTTAACAATACAATAACCCTATCCCCGTATATGTGTCAAGTGGATCTTGAACATCTTTCCAAGAAACCTGTAATCGGCACCCTTCCTTTTGATCCTGAAAAGGACGAGTGGCTGCGGAACATAACCGATGGAGAAATTTTTCCGTGAAGCCCTTATGACAAAGTCCAGGTCCTCGCCGACAAACAGGGATTCATCAAATGAGCCTGTTTCCCTCCAAACATCCCTTTTCATAATGAGGCATGAGTTAAGGATAAAATTGCCCTTCTGATGGATCTTCTCCTTGGTGAGACGACCCCGGACAGGTTTTCCCATGTCTGACAACTTTTCCGCTCCAAACACATTTTTTCTTCTCAAAAAGAGAATTGCATCGGAATGAACCATGTCATATTCCGGATGTTCTTCAAGAAATTTCATCTGTAGCTTGAGCTTGTGTGGAAACCACAGGTCATCCGAGTCAAGGAATGCTATCCATTTCCCCCTCGCTGCTTTCAGGCCTGAATTTCGGGCTGCGCCAACTTCGTCTCCTTTGCTGGGAATATACCTTATCCTTTTATCTTTCATTCCGATACGATTCATTACGGCTTTCTCCATCCTCGGATGGACGACAACAATCTCATAATCTACGAAACATTGCAATAGGACGCTCTTAAGTGCCGCACGAAAAAAATCTCTCTCCCTTCCCTTGACCCAGCAGGCGCGATGGGTCGGTATGATGACGCTCACGAGCGGACTTTTCATGGATACATGTATGTGACCGTGTATGTCTTCAGGTCCTTCCTTTTTTCAAGAACAGGACGCTTCCCCAGGACGAGCCAGCTATGGCCGATGAAAGATGCTTTGCTGCGGGAGCAAGGCTGACATTGCCTGAGGCCGATGGCAACCCTCACCGGAATACCCTGCTCTCTCAGGCAGCGGTAAAGGATCGCTGTCCTCTGATAGCATGAAGTTGAAAGAAAGCGCCTCCTGACCCTGATCCAGAACTCTGCATACTCCAAGGCTTTTTGGACAGAGCGAGTCACCCTCTTTTTTGAACGGAGGCTCCTCCTCGGTGTTATGGCGCGGAAGGCGCTCGGCACAGCCAATATATCAAGGATAATTGGAATGAGGGCGGACCATAACCCTGCCCTGATAAAGATCAAGAGGTCTGATATATTGGCAAGTCTGACAGAGCGAAACCTCATTGAAAGCACAGAGACATCGCTGGGCGCTCGGACTCAAGAAACTCTGGTGTGAGGATCTTAAGCCCTTCTCCCCTCAGGCCAATGCTGCAGATTTTGTGAAGTCCGTCACCAAACTCGCATCTGAAAGCGAACCTCTCACAGCTCGGATTCCAAGAAGGGTCTTCTGCGGACAACGAATCCGGCGTCAAAGGGACGGCCTCTTTGCAGTCTTCAATATTGACCTTGAAGATACTATATATATAGAGCGGTTTACCCACCCATGTGAAGAACAGGAGGGCCTTTCCATCGCATGACCATGAGATGGGAAGATAACAGATTTTAATGGGCTTACCCCCGCACAACACGGGCCTTTTGTTCCCCCCGTCGGAATCCATTACCCAGAGTGAGCTGTAGTCAGCCGGTCTCACCGGGGGCTGCCTCCTCCGATGGAAGCAGGACGGATCCGATATGTAGGCGATCCGGCTGCAATCAGGAGACCATCGCGCACCTCCGGCTCCGTATGGCGTGTCATCAATAGTTGTAAGCGGGATCTTGTTCCCGCCGTCAGCGTTCATAATCCAGATCTGATCCCTGAATGTATATATGATCTTGGTGCCGTCGCAGGAAAACCCCGGGTCTGAACTGTTCTCTTCTCCTGTAGTTATATGCGTAATCCCGGACCCTTCCGAGTCCATAATGTATATATTGTTGACGAGGTTATATGTTCGGGTAAATACAATCCTGTCCCCTGAAGGAGACCAGGCAGGCTGACCGTCCGCGGAATAGTCCCCTGGAAAGGTCAGGCGCTTCTTTCCGCTTCCATCCTCTTTCATCGTATATATGCTGCGGGCATGTCCGTCCCCTGTTGAAGCAAAGGCAATGCGATGGCTGCACAGAGATATTGGCTCCCTCTTCCATGCGGGTTCCTGTGCTCCCCTACCGCACGAGAGAAATGATGCTGCGCCGACAATAAAAAGGAGTTGGAGGACAAGCCTCAAGGATCTGAGCAGCTTGACGAACCTTTCAGCGCTCTGTATGGCCCTGGCGAAAGACACATCATAGGCACCTTGCAGTGAATGGGCCAGCTTGTCCATGCCTGATCTGCCGTCTATTCTCTTCCAGATAAAAACACCCGTCTCGTTCAAAGAGTAGTAAAATTTGGTCTCCAGGTTCAGTAGCACCCCTGCCCCATCCTCAAACTCCGTGCAGACGACCTGAGGGTTCTTCCTTGGCGCAGATGGAGAGATGAAAGCGGTTTTCTTTAACCTCTTCCCCTCGATCCTTTCCTCCTGAGCGCTATGATTAGACCCAATGGGATCAGAAGTGCATGTAGATTGACCCCGATCTCTATTCCAGCGTTTGGAACAACCTCGCATGAACCAATAGGACAAGCACCGGCCGGACAACCACCGCCGGAACAGCCTCCCGAGCACCCGGCACAGCCTCCCGAGCATCCGGCGCAGCCCATCCCTCCAGGCAAACATCCTGCAGCGGAGACGGCAGACCCTATCATGCCCACGCATCCCCCATACTGGTTCATCCTCGCATTTGTCATGGTGGAAGCATATGAAACCTTCCCGCAAGGGTATTCTCCCTCAAAAAGCCCCAGAGTTGAAAAGGACTGGCCAAGATGAAATGTGGGGAGGAGGAACAGCCCTCCGATTGTTGGGTCAGGGTAAAAAACATAGGCTGAATCCTCAATGGTCAGGGATATAAGTGTAATCTTAGGAGGAATGCCCGGAAATGCAATGTTGGTAGAGAAGGTATTGGGGGGATCCAATGCACTGTAGTCAGGCCATACATGAATATGATCGCGAACTTTAGGGGAAGCGCCCGAGAGCTTTTTGAGATCGCCGTCCCATCCCTCTCTGACCTTGTTCTTTTCCCCGCATATGCTCGGAAATGGGCGGTAATATGGATGGGTGTCATCGCAGTTCAGATTGTCCAGAGATGGGTCGAGGTTGGAGGTGGAATATCCCCTCTCCTTTTGATCAGCGATCCTGTCGGTTCCGGTGTCATTGAATGGGTCGCCGGGGTATTCGTTACCGGGGGTGGTATCGGGCGGGCAATACATGTTGGCATCACCGCATTCCATCCCGGTCGGATGAAATGCCACCTCGGATTCAGCCTGTGATATAAATGTGCCACCGGCATTCCATTTGCCGTCGGCATTCGTGTCCTGGAAGGGCTCGCCTTCGTCCCATTCGCCGTCTTGATCCATATCTTCATACCATTCGCCCATATAGCTTGTTGAGGTCGTCAGAGCGTCGCACTTGTCGCATGTCCCGTTAACGAACGCAGCTTGATTGTGCCATCCTTTCGGGATATGGATTGTGCCGTCAGAGAAGGGCTCGCCGGGATCCCAGCGGCCGTTGTAGTCTGTTGGATCCCAGATGCCGTTGTTGTTGTCGTCCTTATAGAACTCACCCTCGTAGGCTGGATCTGCGGGATCAGTTCTGAACAATCCGCATGATTCCCCACGGCATGGTATGGTATCCTCAGAGCAGGAGTTGCAAACCCCATCCACAAACGAGGTCATATAATACCAGTCCTCTTTCGGGGCTGTGAACCATCCGTCGGCGAAAGGCTCGGGTGGATCGTATTTTCCATTTCCATTCACATCCGTATAAGGTTCGTCCTCTGTATAGTAGAGCGGAAGAAGCGTCTTGAGATCGGACACATGCCTTGTGAAAAGAACGCTAAGATCAAAGGCAGGGAGATTTAGAGCCTGATTTGCGACAAGCGGGGTCATCTTGGCGAGAAGAAATCCGAGGGCCGCCCCGACATCCCCTCCGAGCCCCTCTGTAAGGTCTGGGAAAAGGGTGACAACGGTCTGCACAATCACCGGTATCGTAGGGGTGATATCAAACGGTTTGGTCCCCTGTATGCTTGAGGCAAGATCGCTCCAGAGATTCTCAAAGATATTCATTGGCAGGGCTGCGCCGAAGATCGGCTCAAGAATCTGAGCAATAACGACATCGGCCTCTTCAAGCTTGACGATCTGTGCTATAAGATCCCCTACATCTTCGCCAAGGATGTCCAGTGCATCCGGATTGCTCTTCAGCAGGAGGAGAAGAAGGCGCGACAGGAGCAATGACGACCACGGCTCCCCCTTGTCATATTTACTGTTATTCTCTGTGCCTGTGGGGTTTAATATGGGGTCATAGTCGTCTCCATCTGGATCTATCCCCTTGAATCCATCCTCCTTAACATCCGGAATACCGTCTGTGCCGTAGTCCCGGAATGGCTCCCCAGGCTCCCATATGCCATCCCCTTCAAAACAGGTTGAAAGACCTTTAACAACACAGACACTGGGCGAAATAGGAAGGCCTTGGAAGAAATTGAATATGAGAAAATACAAATGGGACACCTGAGAATTGTCATTGGATGGGTCAGGATTGCAATCCGGATCGTAACCGGGCTCGTCAATGTCCGGATGGCCGTCTAAACCGGTATCCTCTGGCCCTGCGGCCATACCGAAAGGGAGCTCTATCAATCCAAGAAGATTTGCAAAAACGACCTTATTCCGCTCCTCCCACCCAATATCCTCTATGAATTTCTTTCCTGATGCATCCCTCTGACGAACCCCATCATTTTCCCCGCATGAAGTTTTATTGACGATATCCTGAAGGGAACATGGATGGTTGTCCACTTCCGGATCGGGGTTCCACTCCGAGGAATTCGGAGAGAATTTTCCTTCTACACCAGACACCTTTTCTGGATTAGCCACCCCTTCCGGCTCCCTGGGGGACGGGTATGAGGCCGGAAGGTCAATGTTCAGGAGGGCTTGCGTGGCAATCATCAAGGGCTTGCCCCAGTCCCTGAAATAGAAGAAGTGCTCCGAGGGATCGTCATATCTTCCGTTACCGTTCCTGTCAATATAGTATTCTCCGGTGTAATTCTGTGCGCTCGGATCCCCCTCGCATTTGTCACATTTGTCGTTACTCTTTGCTTTGTTATATACCCATTTGCCGGTGCTCTGATCCTTAAACCAACCGTCTGCAAATGAGTCGCTTTTTCGGTTCATCGCTGCAGTCATCCCTTTTGTCCAGGCATCAAAGCCTCCGCCCAGAAGCCTCTGGGTCTCAAGAAGAAGCTCGATCCCGTCAGCGGATATCTTTCCAAAATCCGGATCGAGGAGGGGATTATTCGTAACGGCCTGTGTGCAGGTAAGTCCTGCAAGGATTGAATCAAAGATCCCATCATAAGCAAAAAGAAAGTCAACCGCTCCCTCAATGATCCGGACAAGGCCGAGGAAGAAATAAACCTCTCCCAGGTCATAATCCCCCCCCAAATTGATTGATATCCCTGGAGATGTATCCGTCGCCTTGAGTAAAGTGAAGTTGGCCCTTGAATATCTCAAAGAGAAATCCGGATACCTCGTCACCTCTTCAAGGTTGCCTATGATTGGCTCAATTGTGCTCTTGAGGATTGGGACTACAACCGATTTAAACGATAGCCCGCCCTGCCCCTGTGTGGACGCACCACATTCTGTCCCTCCTGTTGAGGAAATGGCCGTGTCCAGCAATGAGACGGTATTGAAAAGGGATACCAGGGCAAGGCCGAAATGGGCATGAGATTGGACAAACTCAAGGTCGGATTGTTTCGCCGGTGGATCACATTCCAGGGCCTCTGTATATAGGGTCTGCGCCCTGGACCTGATGCTTGTGTCCTCAATCCCTCCGTCCATAAGAAGTCCGTCTGCGGAGCTGACCTTGGCGACAGGGTTGCACGGTTCTTCCTTTGCGCATCCCCAGATAAACAATATCATTGCACATCCAAATATCATCGTTGTAAATCTCGTCATCTTACACCTCCTCATTTGGCACATACTGTAGTCAATGCCCGCATTTAAGTCAAGAGATTCACGGAGCGCGCCCAGCCCATGGGCTCTCCGGAAAGCTCCTGACCAGCCAGTCAATCTTTCCGAAGTATTTGGAGCAGTAAATGCAGGGAAAATGGTCAATCTCCTTCATCTTTCCCTCCCTGATAATGGAAAGCTTATCCCTGTTGAATTTTGCGATCTTTTCCTGAAGGAGCTGAAGGCCTCTATGGAAACCTGTCTTTCGGAGGTCTGCAACAATATCCTTCTTGCTATGGCTCCCCCTCAACCCCGAGATCTCGCAGCAGAATGTCAAGCGGCCCTTGTAATCTATATTGATTGCCTCCATTGTCAGGAACCTGCACTGGAAGAAGGACAGGGGCTCATACCACCCCATTGCATGAAGCACCTCCAACTTCATCCTTTCCTTCACCTTCGCAATATATTCACTGATAGTTTTCCATTCGTCGGGAGAGATCATCAGGCCATGTTTGATGACCCGAGGGGTTGGCTGAAGAGGGGCTATAAAGACCTTCTCGGCACTAAGGTCATGGGCCAGTCTCACTAACTCCCCTATCTCGCCCTTGTTCCTCGCATTTACCACCATCTGGAGTCTAAAAGGGACCTTCTTCTCCCTGAGATAGATTGCGGCCTGAATGACCCTCCTGAAAGACCCCCTCCCCCTAACAGAATCGTGGGTCTCTTCCCTTGCACCATCAAGGCTGAAGGACACTCCGATGAGAAAGCTTCTCCTCCTCTCGTTTCTGCCCCCAAAGAGCCTGGGGAACACCCTTAAAAAATTGAGGCCGTTCGTCACTATAATATACGGATACCCGAGCCCGGTCACCGCATCCACAACGCCGAGAAAATCCGGATGGAGAGTAGGCTCGCCCCCTGTGAAACCCACCCTCTGGGTCCCGTAGGCCTTTGCCTCCCTGAGGACCCTTGATATGAGGGAAACAGGGAGAAAACTTTCCATGTCGTCCTTATCTCTCAGGCAGTGAAGGCAGTCAAGGTTGCAATCGTTTGTAAGCTCAAATCCAATCTCCCTAAGGGACATCGGCCGTCACCCCCTTCTCCCTGATCATATGGATAAGCCGTTCGGGCGAACGAAGAAGGTCTGTCCCGGCATGGAGCGCAAAGGATACACACTGACTTGATAGGTCTTTGAGCACCGATGAATGTTCCTCAGCACTCATGGAAGAAAGGATCTGAAAACTCTGTGGAATGAGATCGAGAAACGCCCTGGAGGCCGTGATGGGAACAAGGGAGCTGTTTCTCTTTCTGCTCAGGCACGTATTGATCAAAACGGATGGAACACATTGCTCAATGTAGCACCCGGCCGACATTGACTCGGGAAGCAGCGATCGTTTTACTCCGTTCTTAGATTTAACACGAAGAGCCTTTCTCAGGGACAGGGACTCCACCCTCCCACGCCCGGCCCTTTTCAGAAGGACGGCATCATCGGACAGATAGAAGAATCCGGCCCTGATAAAGCCGAGAGACAGGGTTGTTTTGCCCGACCTCGGCCAACCGCAGATGAGCCAGCCCTTGCCTGACCTGTCGCTCAGGCATGCGCTGTGGAGGTAGAAAAACCCTCGCGCACTCAGAAGTTCAGAAAGGACAAGGGAAAAGACCCTGGCGAAACTGTCAAAGGTCATGGACCCCCTTGCTACCCATCCCTTTGCATACCCCTGCTCTGGCCTTAAATACATATGATATGAGCTGCCCTTCAGAAGATGAAGACCATCAGGACACAAATAGGCGCTGATCGGAACATACCTGTAAAGAAGCTTGGAGTCTGGCGGCAAACTGAAATGTTTCCCTCCACTATCATTGATGCTGAGAAAAATACCGGCCTTTCTCCCAACAGCATTGAGGGGTTTCAACGCCCACCCCTTTCTGAACTCCTCAAAGAATCTAAGGAACCCTTCGTCCTCTGAACTCAGTGTAATTGGAAGGCCATGAAGGGAATACAAACAATTCATGGAACTATAAATTAATACTCAACAAGGGACAACTTCAGGGTCGATCTCGGAGGAATTGATCCATCCGATCTCTGGTTATACACAACCCCGGTAATGCCGAAAGGAAATCTCGCTATGGAAGGACGGACGCCCTCAAGCCCGCCGGAGTCAAGCCGGAAGATCTGCCATCTTCCGTATCGGAAGAAGGCAAGCTTGAGGTCATCCCAGGTGCTGTCAATGTAGGTGATGATCGGCGAAGAATCAGGACCAAGCGTCAGGGAGTTTCCCGCTCCCTTCTGCTCGCCCTTCACGGCATCCACTGTCTCGATCCGCCACGCCATCCCGTCCCATGACGCATATTTGAGGACAGAGGGATATGCCTCCGTATAGCTCACATGGAGCCTCCCCTCCCTGTCCACGGCAAGGGAGTTGGATTGGCCGACGATCTTATTTTGTGCGCTGTCTATTATTGTGACAGCCCACCCTCCTCCTGTCAGGCGCCTGGCAATGTTGAGGCTGTGATTTACAGGGTCATGATAGGCCACTTGAGGTGTATCATCAGAATTGAGAACAAGTGATGTGGTGAGCGCAAGGTTTTTTGTATCTCCAGAGAGATATGCCCCTGCAAGCGCAGGGTCAATGACCTCAGGAACTGCTGTTGACCTGTTGTCATATTTAATATATTTGGGATACGCCTCCACCACATTTGTAGGATCCGAGGTGTCGGTCCTCACGAAGCAATAGCTGATGTGTGCGGCGCCATTTCTGTCAAGCGCAAGGGATGTCCATGATCCCACAAATGGACCTTGGTCCAGTGTCTTAACCCTCCATTCCGTTCCGATGCGATAGGCATACTTGAGCTGCCCCCTGGAACGGTCCATGTAACTGATATGGGGGGAGCCCGAGGGATCGATGGCCAGCGATGTAAAGGCTCCCACTCCGCCGGTGTCAGGGCTCATCCCTTTCTCCACAGTGGTGATGACCCACTCTGTTCTGACAAGCTCGGCAAACTTCAGACTGCCGTCATTACCATCGTAATAGCTCATGGAAGGACGGCCCTTTGAATCAAAGGCGATGGAGGGATACTGGCCGAGCTCCTCCCCTAAATCCACAATCCTCGTCTCATATGAAAAGACACCGCGCACCGCTTCCCCTCTGGGAGCTCCGCAGGAGGAAAGGGTGAAGAGAAGGAGGATTACATTTGTAAATCTCATCATCCTCATATGCTTTTCTTTCAGACGATCTCTCCTTTATCCAGTTACAACTATCATACTTCCTCTTTTAGATAATCAGGCACTTACATTGCTATTCTACATCATTTCCCATTTCCTGTCCACTTTCATGAGGAACTTCTGTTTTTCGTATCCGCCTGGAAATCCAACTCGTCCAATCCTATCTCATCAAACAATGGGTTATGGGCCTCTTGCCTATGGCTGACTTGATCCCCTTCTCTATTCGTATGCTTCCTTCCGGTGTCGAATATGGGAAATATCCACGAGGCGCTTGCTGTCATCAATGCGATAAATAACGCGGTAGTCTCCCACCCGAATCCTCCAGAGGCCGGAACCACCCTTCAGCTTTTTCACTCCACCTGGCCGAGGATTCATGCATAACCTGTCAATCGCCAGCTCGATTCTTTTCTGGATTTGAAACGGTAGTTTGAGAATGTCGCGCTCAGCTAAACGGGCGAGGACAACCTGGTACTCAGCCATGCCGGCTTCGCCGGTCTTTCAAGCGACCCTTGACCTCCTCCCAGGAAATACGGGGCTCATCCTTCCTGGTCTCTGCAACAATAATATCGTATATATCCTCCCAGAGATGTCGATGTCTGCTCAGGTCAATGAGCACGCCTGTTTTCTTCCCCTGAACATCGGTGACAAACTGAACCCCCTTCACATTCATTCTGTGCTTTCCCTCCCTGCTCTATCCTTCCTCCAAAGGAGGAACATCCCGTTTTATAGTGCCCCCGGCCGGACTCGAACTGGCGGCCAACGCATTAGGAAAGCACCCCGCTTACAATAGATCGGGGAAAGCTGTGCTTTCCTTCCTTGTGCTTCTTTGGCCGGGCACCCGCCTCAGGCGGGTCGGCCATCCGCTGCTCTATCCTTCCTCCAAAGGAGGAACATCCCGTTTTATAGTGCCCCCGGCCGGACTCGAACTGGCGGCCAACGGATTAGGAATCCGCTGCTCTATCCATCTGAGCTACGGGGGCACCCATTTCCATAACCTGGAGCCTGAGAGCCTCTCTATCTACCATGACTCTATGCCTTCTGAAATCGAGTTTAAATCTCCATCTCTGGAAGGCATCTGTTCCTAAAATAATTTCTTCACCAAGACTATCTACAACATAGAACCATTGAACGATAACATCCTTTCCGATGAGGATCTCAAGGGCTGCACCCTTTTGAGAGGTGAATCTCCCCTTTCCATCAGCCATGATATAGCGTCTTGGACGGCGAAGCTTGACGATTGTCGTTAGCTTTTCTGCGATGTCCCTTCGTATGAGAGAATCTGAAGCGCCGGAGTCAAGAAGAGCGACAGCCCAACCTACCGCTTTGTCCCCTAAAAGCTTCACCTTTGTGCGCATGATTCCCATAAATTTAAACTAACACAATCAGGCGTATTGAATCAAGGAGAAAACATGATGTGGCTTTAGTTTCTCCCTTCCATTTAAAAACTCAAGCTCGATGATAAAAGCGCACTCTACAACACGACCCCCTGAGCTTTCCACAAGGGAGGCAGCAGCACTGGCCGTACCTCCTGTGGCGAGGAGATCGTCCACAATGAGGACATCCATTCCCTTTCCAACGGCATCCTCATGGACCTCGATCTCATCTGTCCCGTATTCAAGCTTGTAAGATGCCCTCCTTGTCCTCATGGGGAGCTTCCCCTTCTTCCTCACAAGGACAAGACCCTTGCCGAGCTTATATGCAACCGCAGCCCCTATGCAGAATCCACGGGATTCAATCCCCATAACGAGGTCAACCTTCCTGCCGATGTAGCGGTCGGCAAGGAGATCAACCGTCTTTTGAAAAGCACCTGCGTTTTTGAAGAGGGTCGTAATATCATAGAATAGGACACCTTTCTTTGGATGGTCCGGCACCTCCCTGATGAACTTCTTAAGCTCTTCCATGTTCAGCCTCCTTACTTAAGATAATCCAGCGGGTCCACAGGATTCTCACCAACCCTGACCTCAAAATGAAGATGTGAGCCAGAAGTCCTCCCGCTAAGTCCGACCTTCCCGATGATCTGCCCCTGTTCAACGAATTCCCCTTCCTTCACGAGGTTCAGCCGGTTATGCGCATAGATCGTTGAGAACTTCCCCTCGTGCCTGATCACGATGATGTTCCCGTAACCCCTTAGTTTATTGCTGGAATAGATCACCTTTCCTGAGGCAGCGGCCGCAATCGGAGTTCCTTCAGGGACTGAGATGTCTATTCCTTCATGGAGCCTCGTCCCCCTTGCGCCAAACTCTGAAAGGATCTTGCCCTTCACGGGCCAGATGAACGATGCTCCCTGTCCCTCCTTTTTCTCTCCCTCCACCAAAGTAGGGGCGGCAGATTCTCCCTCGGCAGGAGCAGGCTCAACATAAAGCTCCTTCATTGCTCCCGGTATGAATATCTTTTGTCCAACCTTGATCTGGGCAGGGTCTTTCAGCCTGTTCACCTTCATTAACTTTTCCTCTTCCACGCCGTAAGCCTTGGAGATCCTGTAGATATTCTGGCCCTTCTTCACCGTATGATAAACCCCGGGGGTTACCACGCAGGCAGCAAGCCCCGCAGAAATACAGATAACAAGGAAACATTTCAAGATTTTGCAGCAAGTGTCCATGCCTTCTCCACGGCATCAACAGGATTCAGTGCTCTGTGGACATCGGGAAGCATATCCCAGCCCTTCAGACATACAACGGGCTTGCCGAACTTCATGGCAAATGCAATCTCAGAGAGCGTGCCCGAGCGTCCACCGACTGAAATCATGACATCCGAGGAACGAACGATGATGACATTCCGTGCATCACTGAGACCCGTTGCAATTGGAATGTCAACATAAGGGTTTGCATCCTCTCTTGAAGTTCCCGGAAGAATACCGATGGTAAGCCCTCCACCCTGCTTCGCCCCTTCACATGCGGCCTCCATCACTCCGCCGAGCCCCCCGCAGATCAGGATTCCCCCTCTTCTGGCGATCTCCCTTCCTACCTCCCTTGCCAGGCTTGACAGCTCCTTGCTGCACTCGCCTGATCCAATAACCCCAACAGTCACGGGGATTTTTTTCATGTCCTGTCTTTAAGGCTCCATTTCCGGAGGGAGATACGGGTTTTGTAATCCGTCATGTCAAGATGGAGAGGCGTGATGGAAACATAGTTCTGCCTGACCGCCTCTATGTCAGAACCTTCTACAGGCTCATAATGGACCTCACCCGCGCCTATCCAGTAATACGACCTGTTCCTCGGGTCCTTTTTTTGAACGATGGTATCCGAGTATCTTCTCCTGCCCTGCCTTGTGATCCTGATCCCCTTGAGCTCTTTCTCGTGGACATCTGGGACATTTACATTCAGAAATGTATCGCGCGGAAGCCCATGTTCACTGATCTTTCCGACAAGAATCCTGGCAATGCCTCCTGCTGTTTCATAATGATAGTCCCTGTTAAGGGCAAGAGAAATTGCAAAAGAAGGGATGTCCAGGAGGCACCCCTCTATTGCAGCTGAGACCGTCCCGGAGTAAGTGATGTCGTCCCCCAGGTTTCCACCCTTATTAATCCCTGAAATGAGCATATCGGGCTTCTTCTTCAGAAGCCCGAAAACCCCGAGATGAACGCAGTCTGTCGGTGTTCCGTCAACAGAATACCACCCCGGGGAAAGCTTCTCGGAACGGAGGGGTCTGTGCAGTGTCAAAGAATGAGCTGCAGCGCTTCTTTCCCTGTCCGGGGCCACAACTATGATCTTTCCGCTCCTGCAGAGTGAATCCGCGAGGGCCCTGAGCCCCTCTGAATTGATCCCGTCGTCGTTTGTCAGAAGAAAAACCATCGTCCCGTGAAAAAATCACTCGAGATGCTTGCGAACATCTTCGAGTTCTCTTCTGATCCGCTTGAATACTTTTATCAGTCTGTCGTCAAAGTGGGGCTCTGCCGCATCGGACTCCTTCAGCTTTTTTCTGGCCCCCTCTATTGTATATCCCTCTTCGTAAAGAAGCTTCTTGATCTTTATTACTGCTTCCACATCCTTTTTTCTGTAGAGCCGATGCTGGCTGCGGGCCTTGAATGGCCTGACCTGAGGGAATTCGGTCTCCCAATATCTCAGGACATGGGGCTTTACCTGGGCGATGCGACTGACCTCTCCAATCTTGAAATACAGCTTGTCCGGAAGCAGCGAGCTCATTGTGTGTTCAAAAGTTTCTTGAGAACCTGACTGGGCTTGAAGGTCATCACCTTTCTGGCGGAAATCTCAAGGGGTTGGCCAGTCTGTGGGTTTCGTCCGGTCCTTGTCCTCTTCTGTCTCACAGAAAACTTTCCGAACCCTGAGAGCTTCGCTGACTCGCCCTTCGCCAGGGCATCCCGTATGAGCTCAAATACAGAATCCACAATCTCCGCAGACTCCCTCTTTGAAAATCCCCCCACCTTCTGGTTGATCCTTTCAACAAGATCTGCTTTTGTGACGGCCATGATCGCACCTCCTCTCATGCCTCTTTCCTCCTGATGACCGCACCAAGATCTTTTTCCAAATGGGACATAATTTCCTCAAATATCTTGTCAACCTCCAAGTCTGTGATGGTTCTCTCATCGGCAGAAAAAGTGATCCGGAAAGCAAAACTCTTCTTGCCCGGAGGGATATTGCCCCCCCTGTAAAGGTCAAAAAGATTCACATCCTTTATGTGCTCGTGATGGATAGAAGCGAATGAGTCAATCGCCCTCTGGGCCGGAAGAGATTCATCCACAATGATCGCCAGATCCCTGAAGGTTCCTGGATATTTTGAGATTGGAGTGTAACTGGCCTCACGACGCGGGACCCTTGAAAGGGCATCACAATCAATCTCGCATATGTAGGAATGAGCTTTAATATCAAGGGAATCCATGACGGCATCATGAACCATGCCCATGACCCCAATCTCTTCACCGTCAAGGAGGATACGGGTTGAAGTCCCGCTGTGGAGATATGGAATGTCCGTCGAATGACGGAATTGGGCTGAGAACAGGCCGAGGCCTTCAAGGAGATCCTCCGCAACACCCTTGATGTCAAAATAGTCCACATCATCGTGAGGAACATTCCATCCCTCTGCATGCCTGGGACCGGACATTAGTATTCCGAGCATTGTTTTCTCAACCGGCAGGCGTCCGCTGCCCGAGGATATGAAGACCCTTCCGATCTCAAATATTTTCACGCACATGTTCCTCCGCCTCACATTCACAGTCAGTGACTGAAGAAGTCCCGGTATAAGGCTTGTCCTCATCACAGCCTGCTCCTCGGTCAAAGGGTTTCTCAGCGGCAGAGCTTGCCTCAGCCTGTCGCCTTCGGCCACCCTTAGCATATCAAGGGATTTGCTTGAAATGAAGCTGTATGTGATGACCTCATGGCATCCGCAGTGAGACAGAAGAGCGCGGACCTCGCCTGCAAAATCACGGTTCTTGTGGCTTTCTTTCACAGACATGGGAACCTCAGGCATGACTGCCGGGATTGTGTCATATCCGGTTAGGCGCGCCACCTCCTCAATGAGATCCTCCTGGCAGGAGAGGTCAACCCTCCAGCTTGGAGGAGTAACAACCCAACCGGCCCCGGTCACTCCCGATCCCTTTCTCACCTTATAGCCCGGCAGCGAAATACATCTCTCCACCTCGGATTTGCTAAAAGATGTCCCAAGGAGGCGATTGGTATAATCCAGGCCCAGAGGAATGGCAGGAGGCTTGGGCCTTCCGGAGAATACCCTGACTACGCCATGAACAACCTTTCCTCCGGCCACTTCAGAGATCAGATAGGCGGCCCGATTTAGGGCGGGCACAAGCCCTTCGGGATCAACCCCCCTTTCAAATCTGTATGAAGATTCGGTTGAGAGGAAAAGCCTTCTCGCAGTCCTCCGTATGGAAAGCGGATCAAAGTAGGCGCTCTCAAGGAAGATCTGCCGTGTTTCGGCCATTATCTCGCTGTTCGATCCCCCCATTATCCCGGCGAGTGCAACGGGTTTTTTGTCGTCACAGATAAGAAGGGTGTTTTCGTCGGCAACCCTCAGGTTTCCATCAAGGGTCGTCAAAGTCTCGCCGGGTTTTCCCCGCCTTACCACTATTTTCTTTCCCTCAAGGAGATCGAGATCAAAGGCATGAAGGGGATGGCCGTATTCCATGAGGACATAATTGGTCACATCAACAACATTATTGATTGAACGAATCCCAATTGACTCAATCCTTTTCTTCAGCCATTCAGGAGACGGACGGATGCTAACATCGGCTATGACCCTTCCTGTATAAATGGGGCAGAGCCTCTTTTCCCTCACCGCAACTGAAATGTAATCTATGACACTCCCTCCCCCCTCAGCAAGCCTGAAAGAGGGATGCTTCACCCTTTTCTTGAGAAGGTTTCCCAGCTCGCGGGCCAGACCGATATGGCTGAGACAGTCCGGGCGATTGGGGGGGACCTTGACATCCATGATCCAGTCTCCGTCCTGGGACATAAGCCCTTCCACCTCAAGGCCCGATACGGTCAGCATCCGGGCAAGATCTCTTGGCGAGAACTTGTGTTCAATGTATTCACTCAACCATGAATAGAGGACTTTCATGATTGTTTAAGGAAACGAATATCGTTCTCAAAAAAGAGGCGAATATCATCCACCCCGTAAATTAGCATAGTGATCCTCTCCACGCCGAGGCCGAATGCAAACCCTGTGACCTTCTTCGCCGGATACCCCACATTCTTAAAAACATTGGGGTGGACCATGCCGCACCCCATGACCTCAACCCACCCGGAGTTCCCGCATACCCTGCACCCTTCTCCCCCGCATAGACGGCACTGCAGATCCACCTCGGCACTTGGCTCCGTGAAGGGGAAAAAACTGGGCCTGAAACGAAGTGTAGTCTCCTTGCCGAAAATCTGCTGGAAGAAAAGGCTGACCACACCCTTGAGATGTGCCATGCTGATTCCGGAGCCAACCATGAGCCCCTCAACCTGGTGGAACATGGGGGTATGGGACACATCGGAATCTCTTCTGAAAACCTTTCCCGGAACAATGACCCCGAGAGGGGGTTTCCTCTTTTCCATGACGCGAATCTGCACGGGAGATGTGTGCGTCCTCAGAAGAAGAGTGTCGCCGAAATAGAAGGTGTCCTGCATATCCCTTGCAGGGTGGTCTTTTGGAATATTCAGGGCCTCAAAATTATAATAGTCCAACTCCACCTCAGGGCCCTCTGCAATCTCAAACCCCATCTCTACGAATATTTTTACAATTTTATTTAGAATCCGCGTCACCGGATGGAGTATTCCACGGGGAAATCTCCTGCCCGGAAGTGTGACATCAACACCCTGTCTCTCAAGGAGCGAATCCCTCTTTTCCTTTTTAAGGAGCGCAAGCTTCTTATCTATTGAATCTTCCAGGATCCTCTTTATATCGTTCAGGCGCTTCCCAAAGGACGGCCTCTCTTCGGGCGGAAGAACACCTATTCTTTTAATAAGCAGGGTTAGCTCACCGTCGCCCCTCCCGAGGTATTTAGCCTTTATACCGAGAAGCGAATCCTCGCTGGATGCTGACTCTACTTCTCTCAGTGCTCTCGAATGGATATCCTCAACACTATCAGGCATAGGTCTGGGCTATCTTGACCAACTGGGCAAATCCTGCAGGGTCCGAGACGGCAAGATGGGCGAGGCTTTTCCTGTCAAGGGCCACCCCGGCCTTTTTCAAGCCTTTTATCAGAAGGCTGTATGAGGTTCCATGGCTTCTGGCGGCGGCATTTATCCTGACGATCCACAGGCGCCTGAAATCCCTCTTCCTTGACCTTCTATCCCTGTAGGCATAGGTGAGCGATTTTTCAACCTGTTCGGCGGCAATCCTGTAGAGCTTGCTCTTGGCCCCCCAGTATCCCTTTGCCTGCCTGAGGGTCCTTTTCCTGCGCCTGCGCGAGGCTACAGCCTTCCTCACCCTCGGCATTTTAATTCTCCTTGTCCATGGGGTTTCTAAAAATGATAGGGCAGCACCCTTCGGACAGACTTGAGGCTTGCACTATCAACAAAGCCCCTGGCCTTCAGCGCCCTTTTCCGCCTCCTGCTCTTATGAAAGAGAAGGTGGCTTTTTCCTGCCCTTCTTCGGACGATCTTACCCGTGGCTGTTACCTTGAACCTTTTCGCTGCTCCCCTGTGTGTTTTTATCTTTGGCATCCTTGCTCTCTTCTGCCTGAGCTGTTTTTGTTGCACCCCGCTTCGGCATCATAACCATTGTCAGGAACCTCTTATCCTGTGTCGGAGGCTGCTCAATATGGACGCGATCTCCAAGTTCGGCAATTACCCTGTCCATCATCTTCCTCCCAAGCTCAGGATGGACAATTTCTCCGCCCCTGAAGACCACCGTGAACTTCACCTTGTTTCCCTCCTCCAGAAATCTTTTTGCATGCTGGAGCTTGTAATTAAGATCATGTTCATCCGTTGATATCCCCAGCTTGACCTCCTTGATCCTGATGATCGTCTGCTTTTTCTTCGCCTCATGGAGCTTCTTCTTGGCCTGATACTTATACCTTCCATAGTCCATGATCTTGCAGACCGGAGGGGAAGACTGCGGGGAAACCTCGACCAGATCGAGACCCCTTTCCCTCGCAGCGGCCATTGCTTGACGGACAGGAAGGATCCCCAGCCTCTGCCCTCCGGAATCTATAACGAGGACAATGGGGGCCTTGATCCGGTTGTTGACATTCAGTTCTTTTTCCTTGCCGATATTTCCTCCATGAACGAGGCAGAAGCCCTTTGTCTCTGTTCAGCCAGAAGATGCCCGATGAAATCCTCAAGCGACACTGCGCTCCTCTCCATGCCGCCCCTTGTCCGGACTGAGATCGTTCCTGCCTCTTGCTCTTTCTTCCCAACAATTACCATATAAGGAACCTTCTTCATTGTCGTTTCCCTTATCTTATGTCCGAGCGTGCCGGAGCGAAAATCTCTCTCAAGCCTCAAACCGAAAGTTTCCATATCCTTTGCAACCTTTTCCGCATATCCCTTGACATCGTCATTCAAGGAGATCACAACCACCTGAACGGGCGAAAGCCATAGCGGAAATGCGCCTCCGTAATGCTCAATGAGGACACCCAAAAACCTCTCCATGGAGCCGAGGACCGCCCGATGGATCATGATCGGCCTGTGAGGGGAATTGTCCTCCCCTGCATAGGTTATATCAAATCTTTCCGGCAGATTAAAATCTACCTGGATCGTTGTGCACTGCCAGGACCTTCCGAGCACATCCTTTATCTTGAGATCAATCTTTGGACCGTAGAATACACCCTCACCAGGGTCAATTTTATATTCGAGACCCTTGGCCTTCAAGGATTTCTCAAGGGCGCCGGTAGCCAGCTTCCAGTTTTCCTCTGTGCCCGCAAACCTTTCAGGACGCGTGGAAACAAATATATCATACTCACGAAACCCAAAGTTACCCAGCATTCTCAGCGTGAGATCAAGCACCTTGATGATCTCGCCCTCCAATTGGTCAGGGCTCATGAAGATATGGGCGTCATCCTGCGTGAACCCCCTTACTCTCATAAGCCCGTGAAGGACTCCCGAACGCTCATACCTATAGACCGTCCCAAGCTCAGCCCAGCGAATAGGCAGATCACGGTAGCTCCTGACCCGTGACTTGTAGATCATTATGTGAAACGGACAGTTCATGGGTTTGATCTCATACTCAATATCGTCCACTTCAAGGGGAGAATACATATTCTCCTTGTAAAATTCCACATGCCCGCTCCTTTTCCAGAGGTCAAGCCGGGCCAGATGGGGCGTATAGACAAGCTCGTAGCCCTCCTTTCTGTGCTCCACCCTCCAATAATCCTCAATGATCGTCCTGATCAATGCCCCTTTGGGATGCCAGAGGATGAATCCAGGGCCGATCCCTTCATGAACGCTGAACAGGTCCAGATCTTTTCCCAGCCTCCGATGATCCCTCTTCTTGGCCTCCTCTATACTCCTAACATATTCCTCGAGCTCTGCTTCGGTAGGGAATGCCGTCCCATAGATCCTCTGAAGCATGGGCTGTTTCTCATCCCCTCTCCAGTAGGCTCCCGCAACTGACAGGAGTTTGAAGGCGCTGATCTTTCCTGCGGATGGAACATGTGGGCCGCGGCACAGGTCAACAAAATCTCCCTCGTGGTAAACGGTCACCTTCTCGTCCTGAATCTCCTCGAGGATCTCCACCTTAAACCTCTCATTGAGCCGTTTGAACAGGGCAATAGCATCAGCCCTGGAAAGCTCCTCCCTTCGGAATGCCTGATTTTTCTTGATAATCTCCTTCATGCGCACCTGAATTTTCTCAAGGTCTGCCTCGGTGAATCCGGGAGGATAATAGAAATCGTAATAGAACCCTTCTGCCGTAGCAGGCCCGATTGCAGGAAGGGCGTCAGGGAAAAGCTCCTTCACGGCATGGGCCATAATGTGTGATGTTGAGTGCCTGAGAATCTCAAGCCCTTCAGGCCCGTTCAAAGAGACAGGCTGGAGTTTTGCTTCCTCGCTAACCGGCAAGCTCATATCCACCAGAGCGCCATTTAGCTTTCCTGCCACAATTGAATCAAGAGAAATTCCTGAGGATCGGAAGACCTCAGCCACTGTCGTTCCCGGGGGCACATCTGCGTGTGCCCCATCAGGAAGTAAAACCCTAATTGAGGACTTCACAGGACCATCATAGTAAATTTACTGAAAAAATCCTCTTCTATTGTCATTGCAGGGAATCGCTTGAACACTTAAACGGCAACTCCGATGGAAGCTATAGTGACCTGTGTAGGTTTTGGGATAGGTTCGTGATGAGCCTTGAGATCCCCAAGGTAGGCATCAATTACAGCCTTCATCTCATCCAGAGTTTTATCAAGCCTTCCTCCCTGGACATGGCACCCTGGGAGTAAAGGGCAAGTGGCAAAATATCCTCCTTCTTCACAAGGCTCAATGAAGATAGTATATTGATAAATCGTTTTTTTCCTCATCATTTTCTATTCTACAATAACTAATCTATTCTCTACAATAACTAAGGAAACCACTGATGTCAAGAATCATGGTAGGCACGAAGGGATTTGAACCCTTGACCTCTGCCGTGTGAAGGCAGCGCTCTCCCTCTGAGCTACGTGCCTATAATGCACAAAGGCAGGCCATCCAATTCTGGCCCTCTGAGCTACATGCCTATAATGCACAAAGGCAGGCCATCCAATTCTGGCCCTCTGAGCTACATGCCTATAATGCACAAAGGCAGGCCATCCAATTCTGGCCCTCTGAGCTACATGCCTAAAACCAATATTTTCACTATGATACACGACCCCCCATTTCCTTGTCTACTGTTCGGGGTGCATTAGGGGTGATCAAAATGCTAACTCCGTATTCATGGCCGACACCGCAGTCATAGCCGACATCCAGAACATATAAATATTCAAAAGAAATGCCCCTACTGTGCTGAACTCATCAAAAAAGAAGCCAAGGTGTGCCGATATTGTGCAAAAGAACTGCCCTCTCCGGTTTGAGACGGCCACTATATCTTTTATATAAAAGCTACGGGTTCTCCAAGATGGAGTGAGTCCCCACCTTTCGGAGGATGTAATACTCACCGTGGATGGTAAAGGTCATACGATACCCCAGGGAAATGCGCGCTTCAAAGATGGGGACTTTGCCCCGGATTCCCTTGATCTTCTTGATATGGAGGGATGGGTGACGTGGGTTGTCTAACAGAAGGGCAAGTTGTTTATCTACCTGGGCCCGGAGAGTGTCAGGCAAGCGCTGGTACGCCCTCATGAAGGTCTCGGTAGGAACAAGCTTCATATCGGGCGGCGGGATGCATTCTTGAACTCCTCAATCGTTGAAAAAGGCCCATAGAGTCGCCCCTGACGAATGGCCTTGTTTGCCTTCCTCTCCCCTTCCAACCATTCCTTTGTCCAGAACCATGCCTGTCCTTTGGGGATGCGCCGGGGCCTGGTCAGATCAGGAATAGGCAGGGGCCGGGCCGTCAGATAAAACCGCAGCGCCTCCCGGAAAAGCTCAGATTGCGTCCGACCCTCCTCCCTGGCCACAGACTGGGCTCTTTTAAGGAGGTCAGGGGGAACGGAGACAGTCACCAGTTTTGTTGCTCGTGGCATCTCAGATATCCGCAGATAAATACTAAGTATTTACCATCGTCTTTCAGTATAATAGAGACCCAGACAGAAATCAAGTCTCTTGAGCACCCTTAATCAGCACAGCAGTTCCTCGGATTATATAACCGGGGGTGATCATGGGGTGATCAAAATGCTAACTCCATGTTCATGGCCGACACCGCAGTCATAGCCGACATCCAGAACATAAAAATATTCAATTGAATTTCTCAATATCGCCCAGGTCGCCGGATGAATGCAAGGCTCTCCCCCTGGGCTATGTGCCTATCATCAATGTTTTCACTATGATACATGATACTCTATTTCCTTGTTCACCCTTTGGCATGGATTAGGTATGGTGAACTTGCCCCCTTTTTTGGTCTAAACATAATGTTAGGATCTGGCCTTATTTGGGGGGCAGGTCTGTCATGAAGAGAGAATAACTTCATCCGCTCACCTACCTCCGGCAGGTCCCCAAGGAGGAGTGAAAATGGGGCCTGCCGGACATCATATTGTCCTTGTATTTCCCCTTATGGGCGAGCATACTAAATCAACATGGGACAAAAAGGAACATACTGCCCGAGCTGTGGTGTCGAGACGGAGGTCACCGTTATGGTCGCGTACGGAGACGAGACTCGACACTGCAGT
>Ga0315308_1000031_pt1 | contig 70830 bp, 98 predicted proteins | sample TDP3_MG_FD_203078 | JGI IMG/M metagenome (GOLD analysis project Ga0315308, IMG submission 203078) | Freshwater sediment microbial communities from Lake Towuti, South Sulawesi, Indonesia - TDP3 | ecosystem: Environmental > Aquatic > Freshwater > Lake > Sediment | place: Indonesia: South Sulawesi...
GGGCACGGTAAAACTCTTGGTATGAAATCGTTGTTGTTACGTTTTCACGAGTTGTTTCCAGATTGGAAAATCCTTATCATCGACAGCAAAGATAAGCGCGATTATGCGGATTTAAAGGCTGACATTCCTGTATGTTTTGTTGAAACAACTGAGCCTTTAGAAATCAAAAGTTTGCTCGAACCAATCCTCGGTGCCAAAATGATTTATTTCTTTGATAAAATCATTGAGGAAGCTACGTTTGACACGTTGGGTGAGACGCAACGGAGTATAGAGAAAAAAATAGTCGATGCAGATGAAGGTAGAATTAAGATTCATGGAAAAGAACTCGGCAAACTCCGTGTCATAAATCACTTGTTAAAGAAACTTGTTGTTTTAGTGGAGCAGCCAAACATAATATCTGAGTTGAAGTTGCATGATGGCTTTAATGTTATGTCTGTTTCCCTTCCAGAAGTGAAAAGTCCTAATCTTAAGAGAGCTTTTCAACAACTCATCGTTAAAAGTGCTTTAATTCTGCTTCTATCAGACCCCGCGTATGAACGCACACTACTTGTTCTCGATGAAAACCATAAATGGAATCCTCAACGTTACCCAAGTATCTGCAAACAACCCTTATCTGAATTTATTAGTGAAGGGCGGTCTCAAGACAAAATCGTTTGGATGGCAGACCAGGCGCTAACTAAAGTGGATAAGGAATCGTTGAAAAACGTGAAGATTTGGGTTGTTGGTCAACAGATGGAAGACAATGAAGTTGAAGATGCAATGAATACCGTGAACGACATAACTGATTTGAGGGTAAGCGATAGGGACATCAAAACCCTTAAAGTTGGTAACTTTGTTCTTGTAGATGGATTACATGGAACGGTTGAACAGGTTTACCTTCAACCTTACGGCGTTCCCGATGATGTAGCGGTAAGGGTTGTGAAGGAAGCGAATCCTGACTTAGCCGAACCTTACATTATAGAATATGAAAAATCACGAGTATTGGAGGATACAAACTTGGATTTTAAAGAAGCATGGGAAAAAGAAAAGATAAAACGAGAGAGTCTTGAGCAAACATTTAATGAACGACTTGATCAGGAACGACATAAGATAGCAGCAGAGGCGCAAGAAACAGTTGATAAAAAGCTTCAAGAAATCGCTGAGACACATGTTCCAAAAGCTCAATTTAAGGAGGTTGAAGATAAACTCGAAGCCTTAGGAAAAGATGCTGAGGTGGGTCGACGCTTCAGAGAACTGTTTGAGTTCATGCCAAAGCCCGTTGTCGCAGCGGACACACCCACTGCAAGTATGCCAGGATTATCAATTGCAGAGGTTGATGAGCGTATAAACCAGCGAATAAGTGCGGGTCCCGAACCTATTCCTGTGGTCTCGGTTGATGTGGACCAGCGCATCAAGGAACTCGTCAAAAACGAAACAGTCAATAGAATTATAGCGAAGATCAGGGCGTTGCCGGATCCAGCTAAGAAGGCGGCTTGGTGGATCCACGAGAAAAAGCAGGTAAATGTCAGAGCACTTTTTAATTACGTTTATGACCGACCGCTTGCGGAAACTGGACGGGTTCCAGGCGCCTTCTATATGAACGTCGTAAATCCACTTGAAGATGCTTGGCTAATAACTAATGAAGGCGGAAATATTCGCTGGAGTCTGCAGGAGAAATTGGCAGCCGAACTCAAGGATGTGCTCAGCGACAGTGACCTTGAGAAGACGCCAAAATACCTAGCCAGTCTATTGCTTTAAGAATGTAGGAAGGAGAGCTGTCAAAATTGAAAGAAAAATCCAAAGTTAAAATCACTGCATTAAAAATTACTCTAACAGATCCGGAACTTCTCAGCCTCGGTAATATAAGGAAAGCTGGTTCTTTCAGGTCTGACTCTGATACCATAGGTGAAACTCTCAGATTTGTCCAAGCCTTGCGAGACGATCCGAACACTCTAAAAGTTCTTGGACCTAGATTCGGAATTTCAGTTAAGGGGGCTTGAAGTAATGCCCAAACAGGAACGGTCACAACTGGAAAATTCGTCTGTAGCTTGTAAGGACCATACTGAGGAAGTGCATAAGAAACTGGATATTCACGGTGGCGATGCTGTTGTTTGGGTTATTGATGACGAAGGGTGTTGTATTCTGAAAAAGGTCAAGATAGAGGTTTAGTTTTAGGGGAAGTTGCTAAAAGAATGAGAAAACAAGGAGAGTTTGTTGTCTTTAACATTGCACATCGAGAAAAAGACCATGTGACTCTGGGAGAAGACGGCTTAGATACACTCCGCCTTTTACTAGATTTAGGTAAGAGAGACCATTTCCGCTTTCTGAGAAAACAAGGAATTGAAGATAAACACGTTCAGATTCTCAGACATTCTGACAAGTATGTTGAAGAGTTGATTCGTGCTGCCAAGAAGGTTGTAGTTGAAGTAGATTGGGATAAATGGGCTAAAATCGAGAAAGAACTTACGGCTGAGAATAGAAGGCTGAACACATGAGAGAGCGCAAGTTCCTTAGGAAGTGTCCTGATGGCTGTGGTAAGGATGAGTATGATTTAGGCGAGTATCGAGGCTTCCACTTGACTCAAAAGCCATTCTACCATGGCTGGGCGATATTTGCTGAGAAAATTAACCCTGATTTGTTAGATCAGGAAATCCTCAAGGGCTCCACATTCATGAACACATTGTTTGATGACACTGAGAGAGCTGATCACCCATCATTAGAGGATATCGAGAAGAATGTCCTAGCTCAGGTCGATGAGTTTTGGAGAAAAAAGGAAGAAATAATCAAGGCTCAAAGCACAATGGTTCAGCCTGATTGTCCAGGCTGCGGACGAAAAATGCAGCTCATCCGCAAGGAGACTCTTCCGGACATAAACGAGTTAAGGTTAGTTGAAGGTAAGCCGAGTAAGAAGACTGTCACGTTGCTGTCGATGACGTGGAGATGTGATCATGGGTCGAAAAGTTAAGGGTTGTTGACCCAATTTTATGCATAAAGAATAGTCGATTATCGAATTTTCTGGACAAAATTTATTAACTTTTTGAGCATTAATTTTAAATGTCTAGAGCCCCGAGACTTTTCCGCCCAGAGGCCAAGGGTGGGGCGATGAAAGACTCAAACAGAGTAGATTATGCACTACTATCTACTTCTACTACGCTTGGTAGAGTCCGCGGCTTCACAATCGAGTTGCTCTATCACCTTCAAGAGGGTCGAAAAAGGTGTTGTGAGTTAGTTGAAATAACTGGAAAGTCGCATCCTTACGTCTGGAGATACTTGAAAAGGATGCGGAATTACAAATTGGTTGAGAAAAATGAGGGTTTCTGGTTTCTGAGTGATATTGGTGTTAATTTTGTGAAGCATTTGAATATCGTATATAATAATATAATAGAATATAGACAGATAATAGACAGAAAGAAGAAAGAAGAAAGACAGTTAAGAGACACTTCATTTACAAACGTAAATAAAAAGACCGAGAAGCAAATCCCTATCAGCCTTTGGCTTCAACAAACCGACCGTGAGCAAGTTGAAAAAGAAGTAGTAGAAGTGCTAGTGGATCATTACAATGAGACCGGTAGCAAATTTCTCTTCTTCAAAGACATCTACGCGATGGCTGAGAGGTTCAAAGCCACTCCAGACCAGATTAACCAAGCCATGATGAACCTCAAGCAAGATCACATTGTCTATAATTACCGAGATAGGGGTCACGAAGCATGGAAAATCGGATTATACAAGGATTTTGTAGAAGCTTTAAGGAAAAATGAATAGCAGAGCCTAGAGTGTATTCGTAACTATGTTTTGATTGGATGGGTCTTCACCCAATCGGGTAAAACTACTTTTATGACATACTCCGGAATGTCCATGTTTTGAGCCGCCGCCAGCTTCTTCACACATCCATGTAGCTCCATGTGATCGCGATCAACGGTGTCAAACGTTAGCCTCTCAATATAGTATTTTCCCTTTGGTATGCCTCTCTTTAGTCCACCTTCCTCATATCTTTCTAGTGTAGCCTTGAACGCATCGTAACCCTCTTTTTCTAGGACATCCGCAAGCTCGTCTTGTCGCTCTTTGCCCAGTCCCATCTTCGCAAGGTGCAACGCGTCCGTGAAGTAGAGCTTTTGCTTCGCTGTGGCCTCCTGCATCTTAGGGCTCAACGCCAACGGCTTCAGCCATTCACTTAAGGTAGACGCTTTTAGTCCCAGCTTTATGGCTGCTCCTCTTACGCCAAGTGCCGAATCGGTAACGAGGGCGGCAAGCTTGTTAGCCCTAGTCATCGGGTCCATGTTCTTGCGTAGCACCTCTAAGTTCTCAACAAACGATGCCTCTCTCGCCTCTTCATCCGTCATTTTCTCAATCAAGCAGTCTACCCCAGCAATAAAGTAGGTAGTGCCCAGTTGTTTCTTCGCCAAGAATCTCCTCCTACCAACGACCACTCCGTAGCCGTCGCCTTCAGGTCTCGCCTTGAAGGGACCGATGATTCTGCCCTTCCTCAAGTTCGCCACAAGCTGCTGATCCTCTTCAGAGTCTCCGAATGGCTCAGCCGCTCTTACATTCAGTTCAGAGACATGGAATTTTCCTACTGGTATTTTATCACCTGGTTTCGGTAACTCTACACTTTTTGACACAATTAGTCACCGAAATAACTTCTCTAAGAAGACCTTATAAAGTTTTTCAGTGTTCGGGAGCCGAACATTTGAAGGAAATTATTAATTAATTAATAAAAAATCTATGTCCATTTCTAGACATAAGTAGCTTTCATCTGGGTTTAGCCTGAATCATAAGGGATAATACGTAAATGTTATATATTGTTCTAGAACAATGTTCTATCTTGTTGGGTGAAAAAATGTCTGCAGCTGGAATTTCAAAAACAACATTCGCTGTTGGAATCATAGTCGCTATTCTTGCATCAAGTTTTATCTCAACCATCATTGCAACACAGTTTGGGCTTCAAGGTCTTCAAGGGCCCAAAGGAGACCGGGGCGACACTGGATTACAGGGATCTGCTGGGCCACAAGGAATTCAAGGAACACAGGGTTTGCAGGGACCCACTGGACCAAAAGGTGATACTGGACCGCCGGGTCCGCCAGGTGGAGTTGAGCCTGATGTCACAGCGTCGCTTACAAGCACCTACACAGATGTGCCATTCGGAACAGACTACCACGATGTAAAAGGGCTAGTCATAAACTTCGGGAGCAGCTCCGCTTACAACGTGACGATCAAAATAACATGGCATATAACTGGTGGCGGAGAACACACAGAACCAGCAGACTCAATAGGAACCTTATTTGGGCATCAGATCTATGAATATTCAAAAAGATACTACTTTGAAGGTGGCTACGATTATATCACGTGGGAAATAACTTGGTCTTAAGTTGGATCTTCAATTGTGTCTTAAATTGGGAGCCGCTAAAACCTGTCGAGGATAAAATCAAGAAGGCATTGAAGCGTTGGAAAGGGGAGTTCCCGGATTTCTGTGTAGAGGAGATGGTTCTAGACGTGAAAATTGGCGGCGTGCTAGGGTTTGGAAGAGCTGGATTGAAGGTTACGCTGAAGAAGAAGAAAGATTCTTGACCTAGGCTACTCTATTTTTTCCCTCTTCAACTTCTGAGCCAAGACATCCTTTGCATGGTCAACTATGCTCTCGAAAGCTTCACGCAATCCTGGTAGTCGAGACAGCTGTTCAATGTCTTCCAAGAGAGGATCCCTGCGCCTTGAGGCTATGGGGCTACTATAAATGTTAATGTAAGGTTCCAGCTTCACATACTCTTTAACTGCAATTTCTTCACGTATCTCCACGTTTCTGTCGTATGTGCCCCCAGCCTCATCTTGCTTTGGCGCATGACCCATGAAAAATTTGATGTATTCGCGGTCAATGCCTCTTTCAGGAACCTTAGCCTCCGATTCAAACAGTATTCTGAACCCGTGACTGGTAACTTTTCCCTTCGTATTTAAGTTGAGCTCATGGGAAAAGGTTGTTTCTCGCAGTCTCTTTCCTCGAGTGGTTATGAAAATGGGTTCACCTTTGATCACTTCTTCGTTCAAAGCTTGCCCGTCTGCAAGAAGTTTCTCTATTACACTATCTCTTTCCTCAAGCCACTTCTGGAGTTCGTGTATTCCATCCTGGCTGATATAGGTGTAGTAAGGGCTAGCGTTACCTTTCCTCTCGTCGAAATCGATTTTTAAGCGTTCTCGATTCATATCCAGTTGAGGCTTCACCTGACTATGCCATATGTAATTAAATTTGTCTAGGACGGCACCAATCTCCATTCCGCTCTGAAGTTGAATGAGGCAGATGGTTCTGTTACGCTGGTTCATTTGACCCAGAAGCTTCTTTGCTTCAGTGATGTCAATCTGCCTTCGTCTATTCTTCTTCTTACCCTTGTTGCCATAGACGTTCTTGGCCGTCGTCAACGGAACTTCATGGTAGTCGCAGAAACTCTTGATGGTGCTGAAAATATCATATCGTCGTCCGTCCGAGTATTCCTTAAAGTCTGGATTATCTCGGCTGTGCTCTAGCACCAGATTTAAAAGCCATTGTCTCTCCGCGATGCTGTTGCTCTGCCTAAGCTGCAACTGCTGGTCCAATAGGTCACGCGGCGCTAGGGAGATCCCCTTCACAATCCGTAACCATTTAAAAAACCGATACAACATCCGGCCCCTGTTCAGCTTGCTCCCCGAGACACCGCCCTGCAAAGCAGCAGACCTATACCTCCCAAGCCAGCTACCCACACACGGATCGCGCTCAACAAACTCAACAACCTCACGCTGAGAAACACGCAGTTTCACTGGCGCACGCGCCGTTAACCTCACTCTAGTCATAAACAATCCTCTTAAATAGCAAAACAGATAAGATTTATTGGCAAAATGCTAATCCATTATGACCGAAAACTCTGGGTGTTTTGCTATTATGGTTCAACTTTTTTCCTGCCCCCTTTCCGTAGGATTTTTTGAACTTCGGGCAGCGAGAGTGCGAACTTGGCGTGTTTGCAGTTGCTGACTTTGCAATGTGTGCATTCGATTGAGTCTGGTTTTATATGGACTCGGATGAGGCTGTCTATCTCGGGGTCGAGGATCAACACTCCGTCTGGGTTGATGTGAAAGTGTCTGAGTTTCGGCTGGAACTTGTCTCGGTTTCTCATCCAGTATTCGTTTATGATGGTGCGGCAGACCTCGGTGTCGTTCTCCAAGCCTAAGAGGTCCTTGACCTCGAGGAACCGGTCTTTGAGTTCTCCGTGGAGTCTTAGATAGACCTTGTGCTCGCTCTCTTGGTGCTCCATTGAACTGGACACACTCAGACACAAAAAGTGTCATTTAGCCACATTTAAGCTTTATGGTGTCATCTCATATTCGCTTATGATATCTAATTATACAAGTTTCTAACTGAAGATAGTTCCATAAACCATATAATAATCGTCTCATAATCCCTAACAATCCCGACTAAGAGCGTGCGAAGACACATAACTTTGGATAAAACCTAAACATGGAAACGCTCATAGGCGAATTTTATGTGATGGAAATGCCGAAGGTTAAGTTGACAGTAACCGTTCAAGCTGACCTCAAGACTTGGGTGGATGAAGAGGTGGAGAAAGGACATTTTGCAGACAGAAGCCACGCTGTCCAATACTCGCTGTTGAAGGTTAAGGAGCTCGTTCAGAAGGGCGAGATCAAGTTTTAGTTTCTTTTTGTGGCTTTTTGTGGCTAAACGCAACTTTTATATGTAATTAGCCACAAAAAGTGTCTTTGTGACCCGAAATGGGAGAGAGAGAAGACATCCGACTGAGATTAGAAGGAGAAGTCAGAGACCGCTTCTTAGAAATCAAACGAGCTCTAGGCTTAACCAACGACACAGAGGTTATGCGACTTATCATTAGCCAATACCATATGGACAAAGTCCTCGTGAACCCAGACTTCGCTGAGTGGTTCTGCTCTCGCAACCACAAACCGGTGATGAAGATAAGCGAGGTCATAGAGGAATATGAGCTCTACCAAAAACAAAAGACGAGTGAGTAAAGAAGTTTCTGCGGCGGACCGTGAAACCATCCGTGACATAATTAGTTCCGCCGCTGACCTACTGCGAAAAGGCTACAAAATGACAGTTCCCGAGATACGTCGCGAAATCCATGAGATGGTAGACGTTACAATATAACCTGTTCGGGAGCCGAACAGATAAATGAGTGATGTGATAGTGTCCAAACCCGTTTTGAAGGAATATCTTGATTTCGTCGATGCTACAGAAAAACGAGTCAACGAGCTACTTGAGCTAATAAACCAAGACTGCAAAAAAATTGGCTGCAAGAGTGAAATTGGACAGATTAAGGAAAGCACTTGAGGAGGGTGAACAGTCTGGAACGGTTTGATCGGCTGACAATTAAGAAGGCAAAGAAAGAAGGAGACTTCACGGTTGAGTATGGTCTCGAAATTATTCTTCCCCCGAATGTTCAGGGAGATCCATTACAAGCTATCCGAGTAGGAGCTGAGCAGATCCTTGATGCTTGGCTAAGTGAACCTGTGGCCTCAGGTGTGCAACCACCCAAACATCAGCTTATAACCATTGAGGAAATTGAGAAGCTACCTTGGAAACGCAGTAATTGGGTGAAGAAGGACGACCCAGACCGAAACGCGAAGCTTGGGGAAGACGCATGGATAAGGACAAACGACTGTGATAGCCGCTTGGTGAAGCTGATTAATGAAGCACCAAAAGACAAGAACGGTCGACCTAAACTAGATCTACCGCCATACGAGTTCAGTATGACGGACGACGGTGGCTTGGTTATTAGACGAGCACACAAGGCAAGAGCAAAATGAAATATTAACCAAGACAAATTCATGCAAGGCGGAAAGCAAACTAATTGGTTTGGATCGAAGTAACAACGGGCGTTGCACATGAAGTTGACAAAGACTACCCATGCGTAAGAATCCACTTCTTCCAATCTGACCGCCACTTCTGGGTAAAAAATGAAGAAACCCCAATAGGAATTTCCTCCTGTAACGCCATCCTGACAGACCGTGAAATACTGGACATCATCGATAAGCGCTGGCAGGTAGTTGAAATCCAACAAAAAAGACGCGACCCTAATGCCTTCGACTTTCTATATGAACTGTCCCAACTTGCTCTAAAACACGGATGGGAATTAAAACCGAGAATGCCCAAGATACGGAGGACTACCGTCTGATTGAGAATTAATAAATACCGACATCACCAGCATCACCAGCTCTTATGTTCACCACGTTTGAACTGTAAACTTTTAGGTCGTTTCCCCCACATGACTTGCTGTAAAAATTTAAAATTGTTCCTTCTGCAAGACTCAAGTATTGAAAAAGTAAACTGTATAACACATAAATTTTTAAAATGTGTAGACATAGTGAAGAAGGAAGTCCCTCTGATTCGATTTAGACTGAATGAGGCTCTTCCATGAAAGTAGGGAAAAAGATAGGTGTAAACGTCCTAATGAGAGCCAGTGCTAAAGGCGGCGCCGGTGTTTATCTCTACATCCCCAGAGATTACGCCGATACCTACGGAATCAAATCTGGGGACAAGGTTGAGGTCAGACTCTTAAGGGTGTTTGAGGATATTCCAGATGAGAAGACAAGGACTGACGTGGTCGACTTATCGAGGGCGAAACCTAAAAGAAAAAAGAAAGTGAAGGCAACATGATATATGCCAAGCCTCGTTGCAAGTGGAGAGCCCGCCGAATCGCTTGGTGCAGGAAATATGGGCGGTTCTGCAATCCGCCCGGAGAATATGAACACTGTCCAGGTTACGAGCCTGTGAAACGTCTCTATGAAACGCTACCATTTGCAAAGGTTAGTCGTAACATTAGAGTGTTGAGAAGCCAAATCTTTCCAGTGAAAATAAAGGAGTCTCCAAGCCCCAACCCACAATGTCCACGGTGTGGAAGCTATGCAGTCTATGAGGCATGGTTCATGAGTAGTCCTATTGTATGGTGTTGGAATTGTGGATTACTGTTTAATTTTGGAACGAGTGATATCTATGGAGAGAATAAAAGAACAGGAAGTTGGAAGGACTACTCTAAGAACAAAGAAATAGTCGAAGCAAAACGTGTTCAAATCCCACAAGAAAGTTTGGTTGTTTATAGAGGCCTATCGGACAAGCACCATGAGCAGGTTATACGAGAAGGTATTCGCCCGAGCCCAGGGCAAGATAAAGTCTACACGACAGTGGATTTTCGTCAAGGAGTAAGGTTTGCTTGGGCTCATATCAAGGAAGAAGGCGGGCACCCCGTAGTTTATAGGCTACGCGCTCCCGTCACAGTTTTTACTGGTGAGGTTGTTTACTCCACTGGACCAACGGGGTTTCTAATGTCGGGTCCTATCCCTCGAGAATATATTTTGGATTGGGTTCTAATTCCAGAAAATTTAGATGAGGTTTGGAAACTGGTAGACCGTTATGAAGCTGAAGACATGGCAAGGAAAAGTCAGACGACTAAACTCTTGGAGAAAATTCCGAAAGTCTATTACTCCCCGAATATGCTTGCAGTGGTTCCAGAACTTAGCTCCCGTGTTCAAATCCCGGATCCATTACCACAATTTATACGAATTAGCGACGTAACACCTGAAGGGTTCATTATCATCCCTTACCAAACAGAAGAATATCCCATACATGGTGGGGGTTTTAGAGGTTCATGGCGAGATTATATAGTCCAAGTTAAAACTTTCAAGGAACTACAAGAACATCTTAATGAACTAAAGAAGGAAGAGTATGGCTTTAATCGTATTGATGTAGGGGCGCCTATTATACCGCAAGTTCCAGGGACCACTGGTTTCAGAATTATTGGCACTCTAAGTTGGGATGGAAACAAATGGGTTGAAGGTATCAGCACCCTAGCGAGCCCAAATATGTTAAACATCCATGTTAAACATCCATATTATACATCCATGTATAACATATCCGAGTCGCCAATTATGAAGTTGAAGTCTCGGTTCGGCCCCGAGCTCCGAGAGATGATCTCCGAGGCTGAAGGGCAGAAGCGAGAAATTGGCGCAATGCTATGCCGAACAGCTGCAGGGCAGCCGCACCTAAGTCGCGCTTGTTATGGTCGCCGTGAAACAGTTACAGTGACTGACTGCCACGATGGCTTGTCGCCTCTAGGGTCCTTCCACGTGCATTTAGGCGGCGCAGACGTGTTCTCCGTTCCAGATCTAGAACTAGGCATTAAGAAGGAACAGATCTCTTGTTTGGGCTACATTAAGGGGGCGCACCCCTATCTGAAGTGTATAAATCCCAGACTCTATCAGCAGCTTCCCTACGAAACTCAAGCCTCAATCAAGCAGAGTCTAGACCAGGCTAGACAAGACATTGAAAGAGCCAATCAACTGTTCCGAACTTCACCGTCAAACCCAGAAGCTAGGCTACTGAGTCAAAGGGCACAAGCCAATCTACGCCAAGTTGAACATATCTTAGGCGCACAAGAGGTGGAACTCTGAGTCTGGTGGATAAAATCAGGCACAATCTAGCTATCGTTCTATTTGAGTCTAGAACCGAGAAAGAACTTTACGTCAAAGACTTAATTATGGCTCTGAAACTCCAAGTGCACTGCATGGCTCAAGCAGCAAAGATTATGGACCCAACTATCGACCTTCTCAAGATAGAAGTCTGTGGTTCTCTAGGAGATTACTTAAGAGGGCAAAAAGAACGGTTCAGAACCCCCTTAGAGTTTCCGCAAGGTAACTATAGTGATATTGATGCAGTTTTAACCTTTAACAAACCAGATGATATAGTTCGAGACATATTGTTAAAGGCGGAAGCCAGACATTGCCCTTGTATCTATATGCCGAGAATCGGGGTCCACGAATTCGTATGGAACCTCCCATCTAGAGCACCATGTCCACCATCTGAAAGGGTGATAATATGACTATGCTTGAAAGATTACTTTTTCATGGAACTGGAGCTCGTAGACGTCAATCCATAGAGAGGAGAGGGTTACTTCCAAAACTTGACTCATATGTTTACGCCTCATCTAACCCTATAATGGCTGTAATCTTCGCCACAGCACGAGCTGAACAAGAAGACGACTGGGGTCTCCTTGTAACCTTCAAGGCTGGAGACGGCTGGGAAGTTGACCCGCAGTTTCCAGACTCGTTCCGACGGCGAACCCCTGTTTCACCAGCCCACATAGTCTCTATGGACATATTAGATTCAGAGAAAGAAATTGTGGCCTACGATAAGCTCAAGCAAATCGCAGAAAAAATAGGAATAAGGGTGGAACGCTAACAGTTGTTCGGGAGCCGAACAGCTAATCAATTAAACGCCCACACGGACACAAAACCCCCACCCAGTAGATCTTCCAGCCACACAAGCACACACCCATTCGTCCAGGAAAAGTTCAAGTCACAAACAGCCAATAAATCACCCAGTCATCCATAAACCATTCATCCAGACAACCAGCAACTCACGACCCCCAGTTCAATCATCCAGTCAGGCTGGCAGGCAAAAATCCTCACACCCACGCAAACAGGTAACCATGCAATAAACCCACCCACCCCTTTTTTTATATTTGTAAACTACTCTATTATGGTGCTCTAGTTGGAATTGGCCCTACGAGACTTTGAGGAAAGGATTATTGCTGATTTTAAGACGTTTGACCCTCTGATAGGCGGAGGTCGAAGTAGACCGAGAAAAGGAACTTGGATACGGGGGCATTTACTAGATGTTGGTGAAGACTTCATCTATTCCATGTGGGGGTGTTGGGGTCGCTTTGTCAGTTCTGCTCTTAATAGGGATGCTCGAATTGAAGAAGGAACATACACGGCTTTCCGAACATACATCTTCTTGCTCAAGAGATATGGATTAATCATTCCAACTAAACGTGAGAGAGCCAAGACAACCAGTCGACTATTCTTTCGCCAATACTATCGAGTCGATATTAGACGAGTTGAAGACCCTCGCTGGCTCAATCCCTATGGTGAATATCCTTCTTGGAAGAGGTGGAAGAGGAAAGGGTTTCCACGACCCAAGAAGAAGCCTAGAGTGCCCAAGATTCCAGCAGTTCCTCCACCATTTCCCTGGGTCTCTTCAGAAGAGGTTAACAGAATCTGGGCTGAGGCTGAACGCTTCCTCAGAGAAAAAGACTACACGATAACACGCGCCGACCTAGAACAAATAATCCCAGACTGGAGCATAGAAGCAGCAGGATACCCAACATACAAAGAACGTGTAGGCTACGTTATCCATGAAGCAGTAGAAATAGAAGAAGTCAGCTTGGTTGCGAGACGTCTGATCGACCCGCGATTGGCGCCTGAACCGGTAGCCCTCAAAGCCCATGAAATAGCGGAGAAGAGACAAAAAGAATATTTAGGGAAAGCCTAATTTTATTTTGAGGTTGGTGTCTTCAGTCGACTAGGACAAACGCCTTTACTCGGAGGCGTGTGCACCTATCTTAAAGGTGCTAAAAGACCGCCTGATCTAGGTCTTGAGAACCGTCTAGCGCGGTTCAAGTCGCTCGGCGCCCGAAGACGCAACGTATCGCCTGATACTGCTGTGCGGAAAAGCGTTTGTCGCTCGCATGCTGGAGCGGTAAAAAAACGCATACGGCTGCTGGCAACTTGCCGCTTTAAAACTGAGGCAGCAGGAAACGAGGGCGTCAGGGAGTCCCACGGAGCCAGCCATGTTGAACATCAATGTTGAACATAGATGTGCACAAGCCTGTTCACGACTATGTTGAATATAGATGTTGAACATAAACATGGTGTGCGTGGAGAAGGTATGAAGCTGAAGGCTACAACCTCCCTATTTGGATCCTAATAGATTCTAAATAGGTGGACGAGTCGCCGTTCCTGGCTAGAATGAAACCTCGTTACACCTTCCCGAAGGCAAGATACTTCGTAGCTAAGTGAACGTAGAGTCTTGTTGTCTCAACCCTCAAATGCCCTGCAAACTTGGCTAGACTAAGCTCGTCCACGACACCCTTCTGCTCGAGTTCGTGTATGGCGATGTGTGTTATGCGGCTGTGTCTCAGACTTTGAAACGTGTAGTCCTTGAATCCAAAAGAGTTAGCTCTAGATGTAAACAGGTCCTCGTAGTCTTCCACGTCCAACGGAAACATCTCATCCTTCACCTTGACCACTGTGATGTGTCTGTTTAGGATCTCTAGGCACCATCGGTCAAGTTTGAGAGTGTAAGTGTTCGCGTGGCCCTTGTGCTTGAGCCGCGTAACCAAGATGTCTCCTGTTTCCGGGTTAAACTTGTTCTTTCTCAGATACTTCAGCTCACCAATTCTCAGAGCAAGATCGTAGCCTGTGCACAGCACCGGAAGTCTTCCAATCACCTTGAAAGTTGAGGGCTCCTCCAACCACTTCGGCTCCTCAACCTGATATGTTACGATCGGTGTTTTCCTACTCATCTCTGGCAGGTTCATAAGCTCAAAGAAGCTCTTTAAGGCCCAGCCGTATCGCCAGATGCTTCTCGCCTTCTTACCTGAGGTTTCCAAGCTGCTAAACCAATTGGTTATGTCCAATGGGGTTATCTTTTCAAGAGGTTTATTTGCGAAGCGAAGAAATGTATCCACATTTCGAGAGTAGTTATAGGCTGTGCCAGGGCTCTTAGAATATTTGAGATAATCACGGAACTGTCGGGCGAGGGGATGAAGGTCTCTCATCTATCTCACATGAGTAAAATATGTATGTATCTTTATTTAAAGTTATAACAACATTATAATTTTTATCATTCGTGAAAAAACGTATTTTTCAAAAAAAAATTTTTGAGAAACATTAATAAAATAGTTTTGCGTTTGGTGTCTTGTGCGTTGTGTTAAAGCGCAACCCACACACCCAACAATATAATGGTTGTGTGCAGTTGAGACCTAACGCAACGTGGCACGGCTGTGTGCGAACCGTGTCAGCCGTGTAGAGCCGTGTATGAGGTCAGCAACCGACACGGCACAGCAACCCGTTAGGGTTGTGGCATGGGAAAGGCTGTTCTAAGACACGGTTGAAGTAGAATAAAGCCTTTAGAATTTGGTTGCTTTTGCAGACTTATGGTTCTCCAAACCGCTTAACCCCAGAGGTTTGGCTTTTGCCATTCGTTGCACGTTGTCGTAGATGTGGGCATATTGAAACAGCGAGGACACGAGACATCATAAATGTTTGCATGGAAGAACACGACTTAGCGAGTCATCTGTTTCACGATAAGGAACAATGGACAGTAGCCATCGTTACTAACGCTGATTTCTCTATGATTCAACGCTTATGGAAGGTTTCAACGTTCTGGGCGGCCCAGAGGATACCGAGGAGGCTACTGATCAAGTTAGCAAGGTGAAACCTTTGAAGTGTCCAAATTGCGGAAACCCTCGATTCAAAATACTGCTTAGACGCAAAAACGGTTTTGCTCCCATAGGGAAATGCCCGAATAGTGGTTGTGGCAAAACATTGTTTGCGCCTTAGCCCACTTTCCCTTGTTTTTCTGGATTGGTTAGGCGGGGAGATTAGCCTTTCTGCAAACTGAACGAGCAGAGCCAACAGGGTTAGAATCCGCACTAAACTACAAGGTTTGAAAATTGTCTAAACGACAAACTCAAGCCACTGCTCAAGCGATAACGGTTTCGTTGCCAGCGAGTCTCTTGGAAGACAAGTTCGCAGGCAAAACCCTGAAACCCACAGAGGTCGCACAGCAATTCACCTTGCTACGTGGTTTCCGAGACCTCGTGGGAGAGAGATTCGGCTACTTCATGGGTAGGCGATTAACCCAACAGGATATGACAGAGAAAACAGAGACGGAACGCAAGGCTGTCGCTGAAATCCGAAAGGAAATCACAGGCGACAACCTCAAGAAAATCGTCGCCGACGGCGACATAAAAGCCTTCGAGTCCAAACTGTCCGCCCTCAAGACAGCCAGAGAAACCTTGAGCAAAGCCTCTAAACCATTCAGGGACAAGATTAGCCCTCTCGCAAAGGCGCAGAGGTATCTGGACAACGTTGCGATTCCCGACTCCCTGAAAGAATTAGGGACTCCTGTTCAGCCACGTTTCGCTTTGAGCAAGTGGATAGGCGACGCACTCGCTTCTCAAAAGAAACAGAAGAAGGAGTAAGGCGACATTTCGCCTTACCCACAAAATCCCCCATTTTTTCCTGTCAAAGCCATAAGGGAAACCCTCATGGCGACATGGAAAGGTTACCCTGATTGAGCCGAACACTCCGTTCAGGCAGACAATAAGGCATGGAGAACACGCATTTATGGGCTTCCCTAAAAGGCGAGAGCATATTCTAACCCTCTCTACGTTGGGGTTGTGAAACTCCAGATTCTCTACGTTAGAGTTTTGTGGTTGTAGATAGCCTCTCTCTGGGGTATAGCCCTTTTTCTTTTTTTACGCCCCAAATCGTTTGGGTAGCGATAGCACTTTCTCCTTTCTCTTGGGCTGGGAAAGAAGCCCGTAACAGCGAAACCTACTCACAAGAGGGTTTCGATGACGTAGCAACTTGACCTTGTATACAACAAGTCAGCCTTTCGGCTGATGGAAACACCCCAGTCAAGGCAGAGATAAGACGATACCTGCTTAAATACAGAAGGCTGGTTACTTCTCTTCTTACGAGTTTTGCCAATTCTGGCATTTCTTGTATTTTGAGAGGGCAGGAAACTACGCTGAGGATACATTACGATGAAGCGTGGGTTAGGAAACTCAGCCCACCAGAAACCCTCGAAGAACTCAATAACTACCCTGCGGATAGTAGGGAGCGATAGCGACACGCCTGTCGCAGCGGAACCCCAGCCCTCTCAGGTCGTGAGAGGTCAGCCCACCTTGCCGTAGGGGAGTAGGTCGGGGGTGAGTAAGTGAGTGACCAAATAGACTGGGATTGTTGGAAATGCAGGGCGCACTTGAAAGAATTATATGAGTGTGGCAGCTCTCAGCTTGCCAATCTCATAAGGGCCAATCTGGATAGACACATCAAGTCGGGTAAGCATGTAAGAAGTCCCTAATCTTCTCTTTTTTTCTTTGGGGCGCAACCTCAGAATGTATGCTATTCTGTTGACTCACGGCGAGGAGTATATCACGTGCAGAGATTGTGGTGGAGAAGGCACTCTACCCATCCATGGAAGCATAAAGACCTGTCGATCCTGTGGTGGACTCGGTAGAGTTCCAACCCTAAAAGAGGCGCAGCGGGTCCTGAGAGGATTTCGACTTCCAGAACACTACACAGTTACTCATGGGCAGAGCGTTTTCCTCAAATTCTCAGGCTACTATATTCACGAAGTGAGCTCGGGCTACGACGTTGACGAGGTGATCCGCAGTCTATTCGCCTTCGCCGTGAGCGGAATTAAGGCGAGGATAGTTTTCCCCGTCTTCTAACTCCCCTTTTTTTATATTTGGGTGAATGACCATTATCGGGGTGAGTGGCAACTGAGAGACGCCGCTGTTTTTGACTCCTTTCTCAATTTCAGCCGTCGTTTCTCGGTCGTCCACTTACCCCTCTCTTCGGGGTGATGAAATGCCCAAAACATTGTTCGCCAACGGTCTTGAAGCTGGACACACCAAAGAAGCTTTTATCATAGTCTTCAAGTTTCTAAGTTCGGACGGAAGTATCATTGACATAATTCACTTGGCAATCAGTCCTTCTGGAACAAAAACGCTGTTGAACATCCTTGATGCCGAGATGAAAGACTACGAGAGGGAACACGGTCAGGTTGAGCCTTGGAAGCAAGCGGAAAACACTAACTCAAACAGCCTGAGCAGCAACGCTGAGAAATATCGTGTCTAACCCTCTTTTTTCTATTTGGGGGTGCGTTAGTTGAGTGAAGAGATGCTAACATTATTGAAACGGATGCAGCCGCCAAAACCGAGGTATAAGAAGGCACCTGAGACCAGCTCGGATTTGCTGGCTTTAGTGGATCGAATGAATATGCGCGACTGGCTCTACTTCAAGGAAGTCCAGCTATTCAAAGTCATCAAAGAGCTAAGATTGGACATAAAATTCATCGAACATTTACCCCACTGCTGGGTTTGTAGGGCGGAGCTTCAACTGGACGTTGAACGATACCTCGGGAATCGGTCAATGTGGTATCTCTGCCTAGAAAACAACGAGTATCTCGAGGAGCAATATCCCGACTGCCCTAAAGCAGAAAATTATCGAATCGACAACTACTGGGCTCAAGTAGAACGCTACAGAAGAGGCATAAAGAAGAACGATACAAACACAATAGAGTTCATAATGGATAGGGCAAAATGGGCATACAAAATAATCGGAAACCAAATCCGACTATGCCGCCAACTCCTCAGAATGGCAAGAAACTGGGATTTCAACAGCAACAGCATTGAAGAATTCGTCAGAATTGAAGATGAGCTTGGAATAGTATTTTAAAGTCCATGCCTAACTTTTTTTGGGGTGAATCTAGTTGGAAAACTGTGAACGATGTGGCGGTCCAAGGGTCGAATGGCCGATTGGAACGCCAGGATATGCAGAGAACCAAGCATACTTCTACCTGTGCGCGAAGTGTTCTCGAGCTCTAGACGAAGTAGAAAGGACACACCCAGACGAGAAAGGTGGAGTCGTCGGGTTATGCACAAAAATGAACATAAGGTTTGCTTTCTGGGTTAAAACAGGAAGGATAATGCCATACGATGAAGCAATTAAGTTACTAGAAGACCAGGACAAATACGATGCAGAGCTAAAGAGACTCTGGGCTTTGCCTCCACCTCTTTTCTTGGGGTGAAATCTTGTTATACCTTAGACTTATGGAAGAAAAACTCGAGGGCGGAGTCCGGCACATGATTCCAAGCGATAGATGTGCAGTATTCTCTGAACATGACCTCAACGAACTCATATCTCAAACAGCAACTCGACTTCGGCAGCTAAAAAAATTGAAGAATGACGGGGCGGCCCTGTAGTGTTGATATGTCATGCATCGTGTGTGATGGATCCATTGAACGACTATCAGGAAATTGAAAAACTTTAAAGGGTTTTAGAACAAATAAGAAATGAGGTTGAATTATATGCCCACTGCCAGAGAACTAAATCAGAAATTAGCCGATTCAACCCTGGGATGGCATAGTTTCCTCGCGGAAGCGCACAGACTTGTCAACGAAGCCGACCTTTCAGCTGTGCTTAATGGACCTATAAGCAGCCTTGCTGCACCAAGTCCCTACATGAACACGGAACAGAGAATTACAAACGCAGTCGCCCAGCTCACATCACTCCAAAATCGGATGCGAGACAGCATAGCTAAGTTAAGAACATTCCTAACTGTCTAGCCGCGAGTAAAGTTTAAGCCGCTTCTTCCCAAGTGCTTGGAAAAGAAGCTCTAGTGGTAAACTTTTAAGGAGTGAAGAATGAAATGAATATGGGGTGGTTGTATGGTGCAGGAACCACACATACGGCACGGGAAGACGGGTGCGTGGTTGTGGTGTTTGAGACGAGGTATATGGGAGTATGAAATAGACGAAACACAAGTGGGACGCGAAGTGCTGGCGGAGATTAATAGTAAACCATATTGGACTATGGCAATCATAAGTGCTGAATTGAGGCGTCCCGTCCATACTGTTCCGTGGTCCACGGGTAAACTCCCGCCTGGCGAGGGAATAAGCGTAGTGGTCATTGGTCCAAAGCCCCCATATACGCCTGATGAAATGGTGAAACTGATTAAGGAAATGCCTGAGAGAATCGCTAAAATACCTTTTTTCAGGAAAATTCGACCTCTCAAATTGGGTGAAGGCTAACTAGTAGAGCTCGGAAACACGCAATAGTGATAAGTGATGCCTATCTGAAAGACCTGCGCGTTCCATACATTGTTAAAAAGTTCATTCAAAAGAAGTGTTAGCCCTTCTTTTTTGGGGTGTAAACTCTTGAGGTTTAAGACCTCCACCTTTGAAATAGACGTCAAGTATAAGCCTGCAGGAAATGAACTGTTGATTCCAGAGCCACAGATACGCATGCGGACAGTAGACGGAAAACTGGTTGAGAAAGCCCGAGTAGTGGCCAAAAACAGGTTCACATGGCAAGGCAAAAACTTAGCAGTAGACATCAAACTAATCGACCCTGACACGCAGAAAGAAGTGCCCGTGTCCGAAGCCTTAGAAATCCTTGACAACTACATATACAAATACTTGGCTGAAGACGGCGGCGAACTCCAAGAAGAGGAAGTTGCCTACTATGCTGTGCAGCCTGACGGCTCCGAAAAAGAGGTCAGCCCATACCCACGAACAGACATAATCGAGATTCCAGACGAAAACTGGGTGCCATCAACTAGCATAGAAGGTTTCCTAATAACAAGCGTCTACGAAATCTTCACAGAAGAGAAGCGAGACGCCTTACGGTTATTCGAGGAAGCCGAGAAACGACTGAAAGCAGATCAGATAGGCATAGCCACGTTTTCTTGGGGACACGGCTTCAAAGCATACTACGTTTTCCTAGTCCCATTGTTCAAGGACGGAAAATTCGTGTGGCTGATGAAATTCACAGAACAAAAACTCGCATACCGCCACATGCAGGAACCACCAGTGGCGCCAAAAGTGCCGATTCGGGAGGCTCCAACACTACAAACCCTGCCACCAATTCAAGTAGTAGTAGCAGTTTCCAAGAAAAAGAAGACCTAAAAAAACCCTAATCTCTCCATCTTTTTTTTCTACTGGGGGGGGTGCAAAACTACGGACGCCGAAACAATTAGAAGTGCTTTTGAGAATGCTAAGAAATGGGTCAAAGAGAACATACCGATCTTCGCATCTTATACGGAGGAGACTCTGCTCGAAATAGTCGAAACAGACGATGGATGGGACGTTCTCCGAAGTGTGAAGGAACGAAAAATCAAGGTGAACTTAAAAAGAATCAGGTGGCATCTTGAACGAGAGAAGATTATAAAACACTGCCCAAAATATGACATAGAAACAGCCTTAATCCACGACCTATTTGAATACTGCTTCATCAGGCATTGGAATTACCCAGAAGACAACCCAGGAATAGGCTGGAATGCACACCATCGGGCAAGAATCATTGAAAACTACCTGAGAAGAGCAAAAGGTCTATCAGATTGGATTTAATCCTCTTTTTCTGTTTGGGGTGAAAGCATGACTCTTGAAGATGGAAAAATCGTCATCCACGCAGTTCATAGTCGCGATGCTGAACAATTGTGGAAGCAACTGGGTCTAAAAGAAAAGGAGAAATGCATTGTCTGTGGCAAAGATGTTACACCTAACAATTTTAGCGCACTGGCGCCATGGACTGAGAAACAGATCGTTGTTGTATGCGAGTCACTCTCCTGCTTCTTCAAATTTAATATGATGCGAAGAGACAAGATGATAGGCTGTAAAGAACACTGATGTTACTTTTTTTGGGGTGGAATAGTGAAATATAACCTGGAAAGTTGGATGGGTCAACTCGATACTTTAATGCAGAGAATTCTGGAACCAGATATACCAACTGAAAATCTCGAAAGAGCAAATGAAATAGTCTGCGAAGCTATAGAAAAACTGCGACCGTTGGCAAAAGGTGAAAAACCTAAACCAAAACATTATGCCGTAGTTATCTACAAAGGTGGTAACCTCGAAGCCGAAGACTGGACACGGATTGGTCAAATGCTGATGGTGGGTTTCGTAAAGGGTATAGGCGACCCACAAGGAGTTAATTGGGAGCGCATCGAGGTTCTCTAATCCCTTTTTTTTGGGGTGAAGGATTGTCTGAAGAAGGAAAGAAATCCGTTGAATGGTGGTTCGAGTTTAAGGAAAGAGTAGACAACTGGAACAAAAGTAGAGATAGAATCTACGAGGATAAGCGAGAGGCCGCGTTCCAATTTGCGATTGAAGTCTTGGACGCTGGCGCTACAAAAGCCCGAGAGTTCATAAACCGCCCAAATATCAAATGGGACATAATCAAGTCTTATACTCAGCACGGTAAGCTCGTTAAGTGCAAAGTTTGCGGAAACGAAGATTATAGTGGATATTGGTGTAGCCCCTGCATACATCATGACTGGTGCTGCGAATGCTGCATCCTACTAGGAATACCCTACTATGGAGGAGGCATGTATGTCATGGGAAAACGGAAATGTCAATACTGTGGACATGAGTTCACAGATATGGTTAACCTAGGCTCCTCAATAAATTTAGGTTTAGGAGCACAGCTCACACAGACAGATACAGAAAAGAAAACCACATGTCCCAAATGTGGAAAGTTGCAACCCTAACTTTTTCCTTTGGGGTGATAACATGATGCCTGTTCGATCCTTAATATTTGGTGGAGTTCTACTGTTGGCATTGGGAATAGTTACCGGCAACATGACTCATCCCTATGGGTTTCCATGGGGCTCTGTTGTTGCCATCTCATCCGGAACATGGTGTCTGCTAACAGCAATAAAATCATGGATTGAACGAAAGGCGGTTCTAATGGAAAGGGCGACCACGCTATGCTCTCTCTACAACAATGTAGAACGAAATCTCAGCCTAGCACTTCAACCCGAAACAACACATGAAACAATAATACAACTAGTCCGAGATGCACGAGACAACTTGAGAACTGCCATGCGAAAGATGGGCTGGAAAGGACAATTCTAAACCCTCTTTTTTCTCTTCGGGGTGTAATCATTGCCAGAGAAACCAATTGTAATGTTGTGTCATGATGGAGACTTGAAAGACCTCAAACGCCAAGGCTTGGCTGCTGAGGAAAAATACGACGGCACAAGGGTCAAAATTGTCAAGAAGAACGGCGTTGTCTTGCTGATCAACCGGCACGGAATCGATTACACTCACAGGCTCACAGAGGTAGTCGACGCAGCCAAGGCAATTAAAGGCGACTATACTATTGACACAGAAGCTGTTTATATCAACCCTATAACCAAAGAGGTAGAGTTTACGCCCTGTCAGAGACGCTGCGCGACACAGGATTGGGCTAAACAATACACTCTTCAGAGGCAATATCCGATTACCGCTGAAGCCTTCGATGTCATGGAACTCTACGGACTTGATGTCATCAAGCAGCCTTATCTTGCAAGAAAAAAGCTACTCTTTGAACTGCTTGAAGGAGCGCCTCCTAGTATCCAATATACTTCGTTCACTTTTGAATTGGAGAAGGCTTGGGAAGACGTAGTTCAACGTGGAGCTGAAGGCCTCATTCTCAAAGACATCACCTCTCCCTACGAGTATGACCGATCATACCGATGGCTTAAACTAAAGAACTGGAAATACGAGATATACCGCGCAATTGGCTATACTAGCGGGACAAACTCTAGAAGCCCCTTCTTCGGATCCCTCGTTCTAGCTGATGACAACGGAAAGTTCAAGGGTTGCGTAGGCTCAGGCTTCAGCGACTGGGATCTCCGCCAGATCAAAGACATCCTAAGCGATGCGCCGAGGGTTACGCCACCTTTCGACATAGGAGAAGGCTATGTCGCACTCGACCTGAACCTTCGCGTAAGGGTTAAATTCTACAAAAGCACAGTCAATGGAGTGCTGAGGTTTCCCGTATTCGACAGGATAGCCTAACAACCAAGCACTCACCCAAACAAACTGGCAGCCACTCAGCCATTCTTTTTTTTGGGGTGAAAACTTGCCAAAGAAGACAAAATATCGGTTGCTTATTAGAATGTGGGTCAAACAAGACAAACTCTACGATTCGGCAAAGGAAGCACAAGAAGCTGGACTCAAGGTCGCAAAACCTGAAGACGTCGCCGTGGAACCAGTTGAGGTCGAAGAGTAATGCCAATCTATACAACCTACTTAGCCAACAAGCCAAAATTCCAAGCACAGAAACTCGGCTCCTGCTTCGTATACTTCGTCATGAGGAACAGAGGTAACGATGAAGTAGCACCAACATCACGGAAGCTAAAGGAGCTCACCGTTTTGAAAGACTGGCAGGCGTATGAGCAAAGGTATTTGCTAGGGATTAGACACTACTGGGATGCACGGGTTTGGATGGAGAAACGAGCTAGTGAAGCCAAAATCGGCAACATCCTCTTAGTCTGCTACGAGAGGGATCCAGCGCATTGCCACAGGCGACTACTCGCTGAAGAGATGGCGAGGCGTTTCGGAGTTGAATACAAAGGAGAGCTATGAATGGATGCCGAGGAAGCCTTGAAGAAGGCACCAAAGAACGCATTACGATTCGTTGAAAGAAAAACTTTTCATGAAGCCGTAGAACTCATAATCGGTGAAGATACAGGGCAGAAAATTGCTAAACGTATAATTAAGAAACGTGAGAAAGCAGGCTGGAACTTAATTACTAAGACGTCTAAGCAATGCCCAAACTGTAAAGAACGAAACTTAGATAATTTAGGATTCTTCAGATTTATAGGCGGAGTTATGGAACTATACCGATGTGAGAAATGCCGATACGTAGAACACAAAGTAGTTTTGGACCTTCCAAACGAGAAAAAGACTTAGAATATCCTTCCTTTTTCTATGGGGTGTTAAAGTGATAGAACCAGCTAAAAGTGTGCCCAAGAAATATTGGAAATACGCCTCCAAGTTTCCTACCCGACAGCTCTACAAAGTTTACTGGGCAGCCTACGGCCTGATCTTCACATGCATCGAGTGCGGTCGAGAAATTCCATCATTGGAGAAGTTCCGGCGCCTTTGCTTCAGAGAGCCAGGGTCCATGTTCACTCGAAAAGTATGCATCCCGCTGTGTAAAGACTGTGATGCTAGGTTATCACAGAAAGGAGGCTTTTCAGAATGAGATTTTGGAAAAGGAAGCAAAGATATGAAGTCTTCTACGCCATCCGCCCTGACTTTCAAGAGTTCAATAAGGCAACACTCGGCGACATTCTAAGCAAATACGAGAAAGTCACAGACATTTGGGCCAGAAACTTGGAAGAAGTCTTCCGCATAATGCAGGGAGAAATGTGGTCTCCACGTGGAGAAGCGAACGCATACATCAGACGACTCGGACTAACCCATACCAGCATGAGTGTCGGAGATCTCGTTAGAGACAAAAACGGAAAATGGTTCATCTGCGCCAATGAAGGCTTCAAAGAACTCAAAGTAGAACCACTCTAATCTTTTTCTTCGGGGTGTATTATGAGCAAAGACGAGAAAGCCTTTGAAACCCTATTAGGACCAAGTCTCCAAGTCACAAATAAAGAAGGAGAAGTTATTCTTTCCCTGAAAAGGAAGGGGTTGAGGTATGGGCAGCTCTACTACCTGTTTGAGATACACATGGACCGTGTTGATCCAGAAAAACTAGGTAAATTTCAAGTTACTTGGGAAATGATAAAATCTCTAGCCAAAAAGCTGAGTATTCCTCTCTATAAAATAGACGAGGTATACGCTGGTGTCCAGTCCCAACTAACCACCCTATCAGAACAAGGAAAACCTCCTAAAATAGGAGAGCCATTTGACATAAAAATCGATATATTAGACCATGCAACAGGATTAATTCATAAGTTAACATTCTGCATCACTGCAACCCCTAAGTAACTTTTTTTTTCTCGGGGTGCAAATTGAGCCAAGAACTATTGGAATTGATACATCGAATCAACGTTAACAAATATTCCCAGAGTGACCCAAAACAAGTGCTACTGAGGATGATCGAAGAAATTAAGATGAAAACTGGACACTACGGTTTCCGATCCTGGGAGATTATGGTAGAGTATCTGGCCAAGTGGCTTGTGCTCAACCAGAAGACAGGGCTCGCAAGTATGCCACCGCTACAGGGATTCAAGGGACTCAATCTCCAGAAGGATGCACTCTATGAATACTTGGAAGGGTTGGACTACTTTCAGCATTATTACGCGGCTGCCAAGGCTAGACCTTGGGACTATATTGGAGAAGTCTACACTGAAATGGAACTAGTTGGACTAGGGCAGAACATGACTCCAAGATGCATTGTCGAATTTATGACTAAGGCGGTTTATCCTGAGAAAATGTTAGACGGTGCTGACGAATGGTTCTGCTACAACTCTTATATGGAATACGTTACTTGGTATTGGCTAACCTATCATGTCCGACCTAGCCACTTAAAACCCATGGACCCACCTTTCAAGACTCAACTAGATCCCTGTGTAGGAAGCGGACGATTTCTACTCGTGGCAACTCAGATGATGCCGAAAGCAAACCTCGTGCTATTCGGTATCGAAATCAACCCATCCCTCTACAGATCCTGCTTGGTCAATATGGCAATGTTCTCAAATCATCCATACAGCATTATCTGTGCAGACGCTTTGTTCCTAGATGGAGACAAGACAGGACCCTCAAGTAAACTGTGGGACCTTGGAAACCAGTGGAACCCTCCAGACCTGTCAGCATTCTATTGGAAACCACCGCCAATTAATCCAGAAAGTTTTTCATTAAAGGCATTCACAGAAATAAAACAAGAGGAGGGGAAAAGCCAATGAGTAAAGAACAATGTGAGCATCACACCTTACAGAAGATTCTGGGAGGTCCACAATACGCTTGCACTGAATGTCCAGCCTTTTTCGAGGTGCGACAAGTTAAACCACGGAAAAGACCAGAAACAAAATAAAACCAGTCCTATCTTTTTTCTTTTTTTTTGGGGGGGGGGGTGAAAAAAATTGAGCGTGGAACTAACTGAAACAGGTATAACCACAAAAGTGTTTACAACTATAGCACCCAAAGTTGCCAAAGGCAGATGCCCTAACTGCGACACACCTCTCGAACTAAGAAGATTCGTAGATGCCAGAGGTCCAAATGATAAGCCTACAGATATCAATGAAGACCTATACTGTCCAAAATGTGACATTCGCTGGCAGCAGGAGCCTGGTCCACATGATTTCCAGAATAAGAGAAAGTTTCTTCCTTCCTAAATCTCCTTTTTTTCTCTGTGGGGTGAATTTTGTGACAATGCTCTTTGATGAACATGGATGTCTGAAATGCCCTTGCGGTTCAAAAACCTTCGACATGGTAACTGAAACCCGCGCCTCAGACATAACTATGGACAAAGACGGTTGCCCAGAAGACTACGCAATAGAGACTGAGAGAGCAGTCAGCATTATCTGCGCCCGATGTGGAGCCCGGATAATAAATGATAAAAATAACATACTTCGGAAGCGAGAGAGACATAGCTGAAGCAATAGCCATCCTCAAACAACACGAGAACATCACTAATATGAAAGAAACCGAAGCCAGACTACTGATACAGAGTCTCATCGATGAACACCATCTTAATGCCTCAATCCTCGTCAACGGCAATGCAGTGTGGAGCAAAGACCGCATACTTAGAAACCTCGAACGGATAATGCAGCATGGAACTCTTTATAACGCCGAAGACCAAAAGAAACCACCAGTCCTTTCCCCTTACTTCTATAGGTTCCTCCACCTTGACTGCGGAAGCATAGCCCACTACGACATCCATGGCTGGATCCACAAATACCCAACTATAGAACACCTCAAGAAATTCTTTAAGTGCAACGAGTTTGGAAAGCGAGTCCTAGAGTGGATTCCAGCGCAACACGCAGATGCACGAGAAATAGTGAAACAAATAGAGATGCGACTGTTTCCGTTTGAGACCTATATGAAAACAAGGAACACGGAACAACTGGGCAAGAGGCGCTAACCCTTTCCTTTTTTCTGTTTGGGGTGTGGCATGATAGAAGATGAACCACCTACTGAAACATACTCGTATGTTGCTCCCAAAAGAATAGGGACCTGTGACAAATGTCATCAGGGAATCTATGAGCTGGCAACATTTACGGAACAGAGGTTCTCATTGAAGCCTGAAGGACGCGATTGGTTACAGAAATATGTGGAAAGGAGGCTACGCGATTCAGGTGTTATACCAGAAGAATTGCTTCAAAATATGACCGCGAACATTGTCCATGAAGCGTTCCGTCATGGAACACACAAAATCCCAGACCGTTACATTCCCGACGAAAAGGGAGGATGGAAACTAGTCAAAGGGAAGTTTGCTTGCATCGACTACGCTGATGATTCAATAGAATGGCACATAAAATGTCCACCGCCACCGATTAGTCGGACACGATTCTCACTCAAAACATTTGTTAAAGATGAGTCCTAATTTTTTTTGGTGGGGGTGCCTAATTGTCCACGATGATACTTCCGCGATGTTTCACTATTAATTTGAACGCATTTGAAGTCGGTGTGCTTCTAAACATGCTATGGGAAAGTCCTCAAAGGCAATTATTAATGCCTGTCATCAACCAACTCAGAGATATTTCTGACCAAATCCGAAGGGAAGCTGGTGTCCGAACTGAAAGATTACCAGACGGTCGAATTAAATTAACTGACGCTGATGGAAATGTTATTATACGACCACCATATGGATGGGAAGCACCATGATTTTTTTGGGGTGAGAAAATACCAACCATGAGAAGCTTGTTCAACTTTGAACAGTTTGAAACTGTTCTACAAAAACTTGCACACAGAATAGCCATAGACGCCATAACAAACCTACAAGGAGACATCAGAATCGATGTCCGCCATGGTAAGATATCCTCTGTTGAAACCAACAGACAAACAATCCGTTTCTACGCAAACCATGCAACTTATGACGAATGGAGTAAGAAGTATACAGAGGGGTTTAGCTTCGACGTTGAAGAGAAACTCTACACAACAAGCAACCATTCAACCAAAATATCCTATTATGCACCTGAAGGCAAGACGAAGAAAATAGCAGAGAAAGTCACACAGTTCATAGACAAAATCATGGCTGAAGCGTCAATAAAACCGGTTCCTCGGTTTACATTGGAAAACAAAACAGCCTAACCCTCTAGAGGATTCATACGTATAATTTATACATACGAAACATATTACTCGCCTTTTTCTTTTTACACACAAAACTTAAATACACTTGTGTAATGTGTAAGAATTAGTGGGGTGCGGAAGAAAACGGCCAAAAAGAACGAAAACAGAATTAACCTGACGCTGACATCTGACCAGACAGAGAAAATGAACAAATATATCTTGAACTGGACCAAAAAGCATGGGCGAATCCCAACATTAAAGATCAAAACAAAAATAGCTCGAGCGGCACTAGACGAGTGGTTTGAAAACCACGAGAATGACCTAGACATAGACTGGAACTCCAAAGACTAAAAACTTTTTTTCTAACTGGGGTGAAAGAGGAGGTGAAATCATGGAAAAGAAAAAATTGTTTGCGGCTTCGATTACTTTAATTGCTTTGATTCTCATCCCGATAGCCTACTGCCAGCCCGACGATTCATGCGATTTTGGAGACGCCAAAGATGTGTCACCCAACCCCATTCAGATTGTTCTAGCTTATGATGAGGAGGTTGCCAGCGGGAGCTACGATTTTTTTGGCGACACACTTACTGGACAAGAATATGTTAGACGCCAAACAATTCGAGCAACCAGCAGGTTTCCGTTCAAGTTTCAGATTGCCCTTTGGAAATCGTGGGACAGTGATGACAGTTACGTTCTAAACGAGGCTCTGCTTGAGATGGAGAGGGAACTCGGTTGGGAACCAAATACAAAGATTAATGGTAAACCTGCAATTCTCGTAGGCTGGACAGGTCAGAGCAACTGCGGTGATGGTGGAGCAACACACATTGGCTATCACTCATGCATTTGTAAAACCCAATGTGACTGGGCAAGTGACAACACTGCTCAGGAAGAAATTTCGCACATCATCGGCATCCCCGACCACTGCCTACATGATGACTGCGTGCTAAGTCAGAAATGGGAGACTTGGTATTGGATTTTAGAAAACCGTTATCCCTTCGGAGACAGTGTTTGGATTGCTATCTTCAACTGGCAGATAGTGGGCTACATCAGTCCACATTGGTGCCCATACCACAAAGAATTGCTAGAAGACAAATACTGGGAGTTCCTTGCATCCTACTACTTAAGCGTTGAGGAAGTGAGTTCGATAGAGGGCTCGATAGAGGGCTTCGGAACAATCATAAGCGACCCATGTGCCAACCCAACAAATCCTCCAACAACAAATCCGCCAGAAGGAAGGCAAGGATTAAATCCAGTAACATGGAAAACATGGCTCTTACGAATCGCCATAGTTTTAATAGTTGCTATCCCCATCGCCACACCCATTATAGGCTATTGGATTTACAAACGGAGAAAGAGAAAAACAACCATATCCCAAAGAAGTTGATACCGTCTGAAGGAATGTCCGTTCTCCATTCGCCATAATAATCGTAGGCAGGAAAGAAGCCAAGAAAGTAACCCTTTTTTTTCTCGGGGTGAATAATATAAACAAAAGTTGCGAGGTTTGGCAGCCAGGTAGCCAGCAAGGCTCATACGAACTATGATGAACGGTAAACTAAAGGCTGCAGCCAGACGCTTGCCGTTCCTTAGTTCCTCTAAACTGAGACACCTTGTGGTCGCCCGTTCAAATCGGGCCCTCGCAACCAAGCGCTGATAGTTGTTCGGCTCCATTTTACGTAAAAATTATAAGCGGCTTCAGATTTAATATTTTTTGGTGCCGAATTGGGAAAGACAATTAGGCCGAGGCTAACTGAGTGGGAACTTGCAACACTTAGGCGCATGGTCGACAACGAATACCGTCAAGACCGTCGAAACCTGAGGTGGCAGATCCGAAAGGGTGAAGACTCGCCTATTTATTCAAACGCGGAACAAAAGAAGCACGTTAAAAAACTTGGTCGCTTGTTAAAAAAACTCAACAGACTACTTGACGGAGTGTTCACTATCAATCCTCCCTTGGGGTGAGAACGTGAACAAAAAACTCTTAGGAACCGGAATAGCCCTAGTGATCATCGGCGTCGTGCTCGTAGCAGCAACAGTGTATCAAGAACAAGTGGCTCCTCCACCAGCTATGCCTCACATGGAGATTCCTTCAGCCAAATATGAATGGCGCAGCAGGAACCAAACAATAACAGAAGCTGGAATAATATTCGATTGCCTAGGTGCAGGCGTTATTGTGGGCGGGCTATTGAAACGGAGAAGAGGTTAAAATGGGAATCTTAGATACTTTACTTGAAAGCCTAGATGATGGAGAATGGCACAACGTCAACGAACTGAGCACCAAAGAAGGACTTAGAAAGGTATCCATAACTAGGCTCATGCTGAGTCTCACTTTCTTCGTCGACCACGACTTCGTTGAATGTGGCGAATCGTGGAGAGGAGATCCTCCAAGACCTGTCATGGATGTTAAACTTGCACCGCCTATGCAGACTTTTGTCCGTCGACTTAAATGGATTGAAAGGAGCGAGAAGCATGGACAACGCCAACCATGACCCTTTTTCTTTTTTTGGGGTGAAAATGGAGGTGAAACTATGGTGAGTGAAGGAAGAGGACGCCTGTTCAGAAGGAAAGACGGTAAATACCTAATCTACGTGCCCAAAGACCTGTGCGAAGACAGCATGTTCCCCTTCAAGGATATGCCTCCAGGTCCCAGAGGCGGCGGTTCTTCTGTTGACATAAAAATCTCCTTCAAAATAGGCGGAGAAAAGAAACTGACAATCGAAGAGTGGAAAGAATGACAAACGTGGAATACGCTGACGAGCAGATCACCGTGTATCCGGCGCCTTGCCCCTTCAACTGTAAATACTGTTGGTCTCAGCAGCCAATCTGGAAGTATAGAACCCGCTGGGCTGATCCAATTCGATATGCAAAAGCACTTACAAACAGCAGGAAGCCTCGAGTAGTTGTTGTTTCATTCACCACCGACCCGTATCAGCCGAGAGAATTAGTTGAACAGCTGACACTCAAAACAATCGGCATTCTTTCAGAGACCAAACATAAAATAATGATATTGACAAAGAGTGTTCTTGTTGAAAGAGATTTTCCAGCGTTTGTTCGTGCCACAAATGAAGGCGCCCAAATATGGGTTGGAGCTACTTTAACATCGGTCATGCCACTTGAAGATGAGCCTCTGGCACCATCTAACCCAGCGCGAATGAAAATGCTTCAAGAAGCACATCAGATAGGCTTGCCAACATGGGCTAGTATTGAGCCGTGGATTCCAGACAAAACATACCCAAGACAAATTATAGAAGCAACACACGAATTCATAGACTGGTATGTTATTGGACGTCTCAACTACGAAACACGCTTCGGTTATACTAAGGTTCCGGGGGGTTATAAGAAGGAACTTGAATGGGTTCGAGCGCTGTTTGACGAACTTGGTTTCTCTCCTTCAAGTAAACCATGCAAAAGGGGCTATCACATCAAAAGCGAACTAAGGGAGAATCCATAATGGCTGAGCCAATTAGCGAGAAGGATTTTAAAGAGTGTCTGGTTAAGATGGGAGATCTGCGTCTTTGGGCTGTTCAGAGCAAGATTGACCCTTGGGCTTTCAGACAGATGCTTCTAATTGCGCTTGAGATGGATACGAAGGCTGCCGTAGATAAAGGAATCAAACCAATCGACCTACAAAAATTCGATACCGTAGCAAGGAAAGATGTCCAATTATGGATGCAAAATCTATGAAAGGTGTTAGAGAAGTAACCGTTAGAGAAGTAGCCATTATTTGTAGTCGCTGTGGCAATCAACGAAGGAAGCCTCTGTGACATGTGGAACCTCTGCTCAGATTGTGCAAAACAAGACATTGAAGCTGGACGACTAAAAGTTTATCATCGCTAATTTTTTCTATTTGGGGTGAACAAGATGTGTTGGAAATATGAATGGGCGATGGCGATAAACAACATTGGTCGGGCTATTGAACATATAGAACGAGCGCAAAAGAAGCTCGAAGCCAGACTTGGCAGAAATCAGAAAAACCTAGAACGACTTCAAAGCAACCCGAGATACAACTATCCAACGCAACTAGGGCCAGTGAAGGAACTAATCAACAAGAATAGCGACGGAATAAATAAATGTAAGGACATGATTTCAACTCTCAAACAGCAGCAAGACCTTCTCTTCCGTATGGTTCACACTTACGCAATAAAACACAAAGAACCCTCTCAAACAGTCTATGAATTAATGGGAAAATATCCACGAAAATTGATTCAAACAGTCTGACGGCAATAATTTTTTTTCCTTGGGGTGCATTAAAACGACTAAACCACAGATATTTGGGCTAAATGACATCCCTGAAGACTGGGACATTGAGCTTGACGCGGGATTTGTTAAGTTTCTTGATCAACTGAACAGACCTTGGAAATATGACGAAGATGGAAAGTTCCATCCACACAAGAGACATGCGCCAAAGGAATCAGCCACATTTTGGGAGGCTGGCTGGTATTCAGACAAACGCCCTCGAATGAAGAAATTACGCACACCTGGCTATTTCCGTAGAAACCATTTTTTTGAGAAACTGTGGGGATATCACAGATACCATGATGCACATGTCAGTCGTTTTGGATATATCAAGAACTGTGACAGAGGTAATTGGATCTTCAAATCAGAACTTGCTGTTCTTCGGGAACCATTTGTTACACCACTCACCGACTCAGACATTGAAGAACTTATAACGGGTATAAGAAAGGCAGGTTATTGCCCGCATCCCAGTATAGTTCGCTTTAAACATCTACCGATAGTGGCTAATAGGTGGTGGGCTTGGCTACTCGGATTCTACTTCAGCTCAGGATGCATATTCGAGAGAAGACGTTACTATAAAAATGTGTCATGGGACGAAATAACATTAATGTTCGCGGTGCATGAAGATGTAATACCCTTAGTTGCAAACGTAAGCAGGAATATTGGAAACCAAAGTTTCTTCATTCAGAAAAGACAATGCCGAAGTGGAATAGTTGTGAAGGATAAAGGTTTAGGCACAACAATCAGAGCAAGGATTCATATAGGCTCTGCTGTATACCAAGTGCTTAAAAAGTTTGGTTTACCAACTGAATTCAAACGCCATAAATTAGTTGGCGGTGGCTCACGAATCTTCAACCCACGGATTCCAAAATGGGTCGAGGAGAACGATGAGTTTATGCTTGCATTTATCGAAGGCTACATAAATGGAACAAGATCAGGTAGCCATCTACACGCAGCCAGAGGTAACCATGATGCCCAGTTTCCCGTGCCTAACGCAATGATATACATAAACTGTAACGGCAGACCTGAGGATGATGTTAAGAATTTCCTCATGAGCATTCAAAAATGGCTGAGGAAACAAGGTGTAAGAACAACTCTCCGAAAAGACACTGGACACAAGACTAAAGGTAACGTCAGATATCTACTCACGGTCGGCAACAAAGTTGGGAGAAAATGGCTTATCGAACACCTAGATATTGAGAAACCTGAACTTCGGGCTCGCCTGTTCATTCGTGAAGAAGCCGACAAAGATCCGGTTCTCTATGAAATCCTGCGGAAGATTCGGACACCCGATAATGTTATTCTCGGCTTACTACTCGAGCAACCCAGAAACCAAGATATGCTCCATTCCCTACAAATAAGACCTGAAGGACTGATGGAAAGTCTAAACCGCCTTCTTAAACTCGGCGTAATCGCGAAGATAGGAGAATACTACTACTACAAACCCGACAAATTTGTGTCGGACAGGATAGCAGAGATGCAGGAGATGCAGTCCTACCTTAAAAGTGAAGTATGGAAATACTCCAAAAGCCTTCTATATCAATGTCAAAACTGCCAGAAAGTGTATATAAGACCACATGAAAAATGCGCATTTTGTGATTCCACTGTTCAACCAGTGACAAGAGATAAAGTGCTTAGAAATCTTGTGTTACGTTTAATAAAGCCACGGATTATCGAATCAATACTTAAACAGAGACTGCCCTAGTTTCTTTTTTGGGGTGCAAAAAAAGAATGCTCGTCGGCAGAGTGACATCGGTCGCAGGATGGTCCGGACAAGCAGAATACACAGAAAAGCTCTCAGTAGGCGAATTCATATGCTACCAAGCAAACGGCAGAAAAGTCATCTGCCAAGTCACCAGCCTCTCAGTGCAACCCTACAAAGGCTTCCATGGGACCTTCAAAATCCTTGATTCAACTGCTAACCTACCTAAGATATGGACTAACCTTTACCTCCTTCAAGAGAAAATCGAAGGACACATATACATTGGCTTAACAGGAAAGGGAGAACCAGTAAGACTTCGTGTGAACCCGCTTTTCCGCCATGTTCTAGTTGCTGGAAAAACAGGTCAAGGGAAGACGCACCTGCAGATCGTCATACACGAAGAACTTCTAAAATGTGGAGTTCCATCCGTCATCATCGACACACACGGGGAATTTATCCATCTCAATAAGTTCAATTCCAACGCCATCGTCTGTGAAGACATGCGCTTCACAGATTTACTATCGCATCTTAAATTCAAGAAAACTGTTGTCTTCAATCTACAGGGATTATCTTATTCTTCTAAAACAAGGATGTGCTATGAAATTCTTTCACAGCTCATGTCAGCTAAAGAGCGCGACTACAAAGAAGCTGAAAACGATGTAAGGCTACTCCAAATACCGCCCGTAATCGTAGACATAGACGAAACCGAAATCTACGCACCAGAACATGGCATAAAAGCCATGAACAAAGACTGCAGTAATACCTTAAAGGATGCAGCCGAACGAGGCGGAAAATTTGGCATCGGACTCATAGTAAACGCCCAGAGGGCTCCGGGGCTACATTACGATGTCAGGTCACAGTGCAACAGCGCCATGATATTTCAAATCACCGACAGCGGCAGCCGAACCGTAATCGGGCAACTACCATACATCACTAACTTCGACCTAAGACGCATCAAGGACCTACCGCTTGGACAATGCATAGTCACAGGAGAAATGGTTTCACACCCGCTACACGTTTTGGTCAGAGACATAGAAACCAAACGAGCCAAAAACCTAGACTTCGAGAACATACTCGGGCTACAATCGATACGTAAACAGCCCTTGGTTGTCTCAGAGGAAGAGAAAAGCCTCGAGGAAACACTGACTACGCTATCTACAACCAATAAGACTACGGAAGGCATAACCTACGAGCGACTACAATCCCTCTTCACTGTGCGGAAAGTGCCCATCCACGGAGAATGCATCGTAATCCCAGAAAAATACTTCAAACAAGACTGGACAAACACCTTAGAACTTCAAGGCTGTAAGGTAGTCCACTGCCCAGACATGCCTGGTGGCTCAGTGTATCTGGTCCGAAAGAACATAGGGAAAACAAAGGCGGAGATACAGTTTCCGAAAACATCCACCTTAATTCGTGGCGATGCAACAAGAAACAAAGAGGGTAGGTGAAAGTGAATAACGTGAATAATTTCCAGATTTCCTTAAAAACCTTCGAGGTCGGTATCCTGTTAAACCTTCTTTGGTATAGTCCTCAAAGACAGCAACTGATGGACATCATCAACCAGCTTAGAGATATATCAGACCAGATCCGAAGAGAAGCGGGAGTCCAGATCGAAAAATTACCAGACGGTCAATTAAAAATCACCGACGCCACAGGAACCGTTATCATAAGACCACCATATGGCTGGGAAGAACCAGAAAAAACCCAATAACTTTTTTCTATTTTGGGGTGGTATGATGAAAAAGGGTCGGACAAGACCGAAAGGCTCGGCAAGAGAAGTAACAATAATCTGCAAGCGCTGTGGCAACGTAGAAATCATCAACGAGGGAAGCCTCTGCGACGACTGGAACTTATGTCGAGACTGTGCAAGACAAGATATTGAAAGTGGGCGACTAAAAGTTAGCCATTATGGGTGAAAATCGCCTTTTTTAGTGCTTTTTGAGATTACTCTGAAGTTTGTCGAGGACCGACATGGCTTAACGCCCTTATAATATTCTGATACTCTCGATTAATATCTTCTCCCGTTCTGCGACTGTGATGGCGAAAACTAGGACTCCAAGGCTCCAACTTGTCAACGTGAATGTGAAGATCCACACGACCATTTTTAGGATGAACTATGACATGGAATTGCTCCCTTCGATAATGATTCTCCCTAGTAGACCTGTATCCTAAAGATAGTAATGCGTCGTGGAGACGCTGAAAACTAACCTGAGCGGTTTTCCTCAAGTTACCACTCTTCGGGTAGAAGGAAAGTCAGAACCCTACCCCACGGATAAACATCAAACTTAGCCCAAACCTTCCCACCTAACAGAGTGAAGAACTCCTTACGCGGATGTGCCTCGTATTCTCTGAGAAACTCTTCCACAGCAGCACTTTGAGTTTCCATTGGCAAAGCCATAAAACCAGGCGTAGCAACAACTTCATACTCAAACCTTCGCCTAAACTCCTCCACCGATATGGGGCTTCTCAACTCCTTAGTCCCCAACAACCCCGAAATCAACTTACCCCACAGCACTTGATTTTCTCTCGGTGTAATTCCGGTCAGTCGGGTAGCTTGAATGTCAGCTAATATCTCACTACCCCACTTACCCCATAGGCGTGGTCGAGTCCGATACTGCAAATAATGAGCGTATTCATGAGCCAAACTAAATCTCATACACCTCACAGTTGAATCTCTATCATACATCCAGCTTGGGACCACAACCAGCTCTGGAACTAAGATAAGGTCTGGAACATAAAATACAAACGGCCACTGTGGACTCCACTTCCAAATCGGCGCCATATCTATTCTGGGTGTTCGAGTCACAAACTCCCTGAGAGTTTCATCGATGAAGTGAGATACTTCTACCTTAGCCTCCTCTTTAGTCAGCACAATCATTTTTTAATCTCACGCTACAGGCTTAATTGAAATGATAGATATTCTTCCCTCACCTTGGGCTTTGTAGAGGTCGTATTGCTCAACACTGGAGATTGTTTTTTCAAGCGTTTTACCTGTTGTTAGATCAATGTATCTCACGTGAAACATCTTCGCAACAGGGCTAAAAGACTCATAAACCTCTTCTACCTTCAACAAAATGGTTCCCTTTTCAACCGCCTTGAGCTTTCCCTTAAACCAAGCAAGCCACAATCCAATGGCTTCAATCGTTTCAGTCGTGCCGTCGGTGAAAATCAATTTAAACTTCTGAAGAATTAAAGACACTGGCATCCCAAATCTAAAATAATAATTATAACCTAAATAACAGTTGCGAGGACCTTCTATGTTAGATTTGATTTCACTGCTTCTTTTAGCATTTTTCCTAGAGATGATAGACAATGGTCTTGGAGGCGGTTTCGGCACTATACTCTCACCATTATTAGTAATACTTGGCTATCAACCTAAGGTCATAGTTCCAGCTATCCTAGTCAGCGAGACGATCAGTGGAATTTGGGGCGGTTCATGGCACATCAAATTTAAGAACGTCAACTGGAAAGCTGTAGGTTTAACGCTGTGCGGAAGTCTAGTCGCCATGAGCTTAGCCACATACATCATGGCGGAATACCTTTCTCCCGCACTACTCAAATATGTCATAAGCATCTTCGCCGTGATTATGGGTATCTTTGTAGTAGTCCGGTCATACCTAGTGAAGAAACTCGAGCACATGCAGAACCGCCATCATCCATTGTGGTTCACAGCATTAGGTTTTGTCATAGGCTATCAGAAGGGGACGTCTGGAGGTAACTATGGACCGTTCAGCGTCACCGGCTACATGGTTCTAGGGTTGCCAGCTGCAACAGCCATAGGGTCTACCACAATAGCAGAAGGAATCGCATGTGCCTTAGGAGTAGCTATGTATTCACAGATCACAGGAATAGTTCTTGCCATAGCTGCACCCCTGGCAATAGGATCCTTTATCGCCGATCCGATATCCGCTTGGGCGAACAATCATCTCAAAAACAAACTTACACCGCCGTTTCACGGTCGACTAATCGGCTTGTCCATGACCCTGATAGGTCTAGTTGCCTTGCTGAGAACTTTCGGGCTAATTTAAAAAAAAGGAAGGAAGTGTTCGGGAGCCGAACACTCGATGGGAATTATGAAGGGCTAGTTTAGATAGTTGAGATTACTCACGCATCTTAGCTACCCAGTTTGTTCTCCATTTGTCCCAGTCGGTTCTATGAGTTGCAGCATTCACTGCAGCGGCGTGATTAGCCTTCCTCGTGGCGCCAAAAGGCATAGCTGCATAATTGGATACGCAGCGTGCCTTAGCCGCAGCCCAACTGGCTTTGATGTTACCATCCTTGGCGGTTGCCTTCGTGTAGCCCTTGCTTGCCATTTCTTCTAGGGTGCGAGGCATTTTAAACACCTTTCGGGTTCAAATCTTAAATTCTAATTAATAAATCAACCGTCTATGTTGCACAAAAAATATAGAGGGAGAGGGGTTAGACGGTAAGGAATGTTCGGAGTTTGGCGATGGACTCACGCATTCTGTTTTGAGTTTGAGTTAGAAGAGCGATAGCCTGTTGAATCCTCTGCTCGGTTGTTGCATACTTACTTGGAATTGCGAGAGTGTTGATGGATCCAGACCACCCTATAGATACATCAGCGATTTTCTGATTTAACTCTCTTGCTGTAGGCATATTTTAACCTCAATAGTTTTATTATCCACCCTTCTAAGTTTAAGTCTTTAGGAAGAAATGAACTCTACAATTAATCAAGAAGTCTACAACGCCATTCTTACCCTACTCTCTCACGATACAGACGGTAGCATGAAGAAACTGTTGGAGTCTATAGTAGAGTGGGAGAAGTCTCATCCGCCAAAGAATGAATGGGACGGATTCGCTTGGCACGATGTGTTCGGAGATGCGCGGACTCTCAACAGTTTAGTCACACGAAGAATCTTGAAGGTTGTGTTTAAGTCCAATAAGTTTTGTGCGTATCGGGCTCTTGACCTACCAGCCTTAGAGAAGGCTCTAGGCGATTATGAAGGCTCATTCACTCAGGAAGCTGTCGCCGAAGAAACCATCCCACCTGACCTCTTTAGGATAATCACTGGACACTCAGACAAAATTGATATAATTAAGAGGAGTCTGAACGCTGAACGGCCAGTCCATTCGCTGTTGTGGGGAAGTGTAGCCTCCGCCAAAACCTTAACACTCGAAGAACTGTCCCGCCTACCACACAGCCGCTTCATCCTAGGCAGCTCTCTAACAAAAGCGGGGATTTTCGATGTCCTCTTCAATGAGCGCCCACGCTACCTGATCATAGATGAACTCGACAAAATAGATGACGCAGAAAACCTCTCAGCTTTACTCAGCCTAATGCACAAGGGTTACATAAGTGAAACTAAATATAGGCGCCATCGCGCTCTGCGGCTTAAAACATGGGTTTTTGCTTCGGCAAACGAAATCACCCGTCTACCAAAAGAGTTACTCAGTCGATTTGTTCTTTTACGCTTTAGAGACTACACCGACGACGAATTCCGAGAAGTTTCTGTAGATGTGCTTAGAGAACAAGAGAACATACCTGAGAATCTAGCTCTCTATATATCTCAAAAGGTCCTAAGCGAGTTAAATAGCCGGGACATAAGGGACGCAATAAAAGTCGGTCGGTTGCTTAAAGAAAAAACTAAGGATGAAGTTGACCGCATCACAGACATAATGCGGAAACAGAAGTAATTCACCCTATTCTTTCTCCTCACCTTCTTCCATGGTTTCACCTCCCAATCTATTCTTGTCCTTCAGCAAGTTTACAGTTTGAGCAATTAAGCCTTTGCTTGTCATCTATAGGATCGAATGATTCTGAACACTTTTCACCTGTGAGCCTACAATATCCAGACCAAATACGAAACTTGTGCTTGGAGATCACGGTTTAAGACCCATGAGGGACGATTTAACGGCTTCTCCAATCCTAGTTATCCATCTGTCCGCCACATCAAGCGCCTTAGGATAAATATGTCTCAGGACAGACTCCTTTAGCTCTGGTGGTGCAAACGCGCTTGCCATGGAAAAAGCCCAATCATCAGCCAGACTTACCGCCATGCTGATAAGATTTTCAGAGTATCCTCTTTGGCGCCATTCAGCTTTTTTCTCTTCTTTCAATCGCTCAATAGCCGCGTCGACCCCTTTAACTCCAACTACTTCGGGAGACCAAACACGCTTCAACAAAGGCTCACGTTCACGAAGCCAACGGCGTAGAGGACCTTCTTGTAGACTCATGGTCTCTTCCCAACCTCCTCCACTCTGACTGTTGCCAAAAAGATTTTGTAGGAAAGAGCTCCCGGTAATACACTGAACGCATGGTCAGCCCTTATCCTTATTTCCTCTGCAGTTGCTCGGGAGTCCCAATCGAGAACTTTTCCATCTATCCCATAAATAACATAGAGAAAGGGGTCACTTACTACATACCGAAGAAATCTCATAGCATCCTGCTCATGTAATCCTGTTAGAGATACAACCGCATCAACTAAATTCTCATAAATAATTTTGTCTTGGGCACGCTTCAATAACGGTTGCCGTTCTCTGAGAAACTTATGGATTGGTCCTTCTTCAAACAATTTTTCCCACCCTTTTAGAGAAGCCAATACATAGTGTAAGAGCTATCTGGATTTCGTCTATCAGCAACTTTGCGCCAACCAGCCTTTTTCAAGGCTTCACTGAGTGTTTCAACCATAAATGATTCATCTGGGGTCTTAACAGTAATTTCGATTCTGTCCGTTGCTCGCATAATGAATGGTGGAACTTCTGGTGAGGAGTAACCGGATCTTCCAGTTAGCTCTCGGCGAAGTATGCCAATGTTTCGAGTGACCTTCTCAGCAACCCGCATCTCTAGACACGCTCTCTTTGATATCTCGCAATTAATCTTCCATCAGTTGTTTGGAGTTCAATAACATCAATCGCCTCAAGGTCTAAGCTGGTAGTAAGAGGTGGTAAGGGCTTGAAAACCATGGTCGCAATCCCTGCGGGAAAGCGCTCACCGATAAACACTTTGATGTATCCTACAGGCACTTCTGGAGAACGCTTCACTAAACCTTTCTCTCTCAGCGCTTTACGTATCGGCCCTTCCTGGAGAATGCCAGCCATTTAGAATTCCCCTAGTGACCTCCTCGCTGGTCTTCTTGGCGGTGGAACAGCAGGCGGCGGTAGCGCTGTTGGCGTCACTTTTTCCGCAACTCGATGACTAACTGTGTAGACGCAGCGTTCATACTCTGGTGTGCCTGGAGTAAGCCCTACGTAGCCAGGTCCACAAACTCCCTCAGCGAGACTACGAGCCCATTTGGAAGCTGCAATAACCTCAACCGCGTCTTCACGTCTAACGCGATCAATCGGCGCCTGTTCAAACTGGAGGAAGTCTGGGTCAATACCAAATATGTCCACAAACTTCTTCCGAGGAACTAGCGTCTCTCGCTCTTTGAGGTAGGTTCTAACAGGCTTATGATCCAAAATAGCAGCCATGACCTTCACCACAATACAGTAGAGCTAATCTACTTTAAAATTTGTTGCCTCGCGCCGATTGAGAAATCTTAAGGGGTGCCCCCGTTGCCTACCTCCATCCGAGGGAAGTCTCCGTATAGAGAACTCTTCCGGACGAGGCGAACAGCGGCTCCGTCACTTGGGGGCAAGCGGCACTTCTTCTCTTGTTCCCCAGCGCGAGGCAAAGGGATATTCTATTTTACTACAAATATAAGGTTTTCTTAATGCAAAACTGCGATTAAAATCGCGATAACTCCCAGAGCTACAACGGAGCCGAGGATCCACCAGGTTCGGCGGTCTATCAAATCAAGTTTTTGTCTTATCCATTCGTTGTGAGCTTCAAGTTTAGCAATTCGCTCCCGTAAGGTAGGAGGGTTGTCTTTACCCCCCTTCTTTTCTTGCTCACCCAAAAGGGTTAAACCACCCTTTGAAGTTGATGGTGGTTCACCCGAAACTAAGATGGGGTTGTTGTTGCTGGAGGTTGTGTTTGTCCTTGGCTGGTAACTGCTGACGCGAACCATGCATAGATTTCAGTGTATGTAGACTGTAGCCCGAACCCAAACACAAACGATGCTGTCAATATCTGCCACCAACCCGTGAAGGCTGCTGAAAAGTTTGGCCAAGCAAGCCAAGCAGTGATGAAGCTCGCAATGATTATGGCGACGTATCGTTTTTGAAAACCTATCTCTTCGTCTGCGAGCCATTTTCGCAAGTATGGTAGAAAGGCTCTTGATAAGACACCTGCGAATATGAGGAGGAAGCTCACTATTTGCATCAGTTGCTCCCAATCAAAGGTTGTTGTTGGTGTGGAGGGTCCTGTCTGGTTTCCATTTTGAGCGAACACTGTTCCAGTTAAAACGATGGTCAAAGTTATCAGAGCAACAAGCAGCATTTTTTTCATTCTTTCACCGAGACTAATTTAGTGTAAATACTTAAAAAACTTACGTGCCAGACGAGGTTTCCGCAATAACAAACGAATGACAGCTCTTCTCAACTCAGCTCCGATTGACATAGTTTTTGGCTTGAACCCATGCATAACCTCGATTAACTTGTTGAAGTCTTGATCACTGAAAGAATAGAGAACCTGTTTGAGCCTGTAACGTCGATTATTCTGCTTTCGTAACCAGTTAATGGAACGGTCATAATTACCAAGGTGGCCTTCGGTAATAGCTCGACCTGCAGCCTGCCCTGAAGCTATCCCTTGGCAAACCCCACCTCCGGTCAAAGGATCCGTGCTCGGCAAAGCATCACCAACTAAAACAACCTTACCATAGACACCAGTTTCAGGCATCTTTGCAGTTGGAATCTGCTTAGCTATGGAGTTGATTTCTCTATGGTCGTAAACATTCCTCTCAATAAAGTTATCCAAAAATTGATGCACACGCCAACCTCTCCACACCGGAACACCTAACCCAATTCTGACCAAACTGTTTCCGCCGGGAAAAATCCAAGCATAACCTTCAGACGCAACATTCTCTCCAAAATATAGCTCTGCAGTGTCTTGAGGATAAGAATCCATTGTTATCGTTTTTTGAACACCGAGATGAACGTCGCCCCCAGAAAAATTAGGAAGACCTAGCCATTGTCGCACAACCGAAACGGGCCCATCTGCACCCACAATATAATTATATTGACTCTGCCAAAACTCCAAGTCTTTAGTTGACACCAAATGTCCTAAAACTATCTTACCCCCAAGTCCTTCAACCTTCTCAGCCATGGCTTGCTCAAACAACTCTCGGTTCAGAACATATCCATAGTCTTTGTCACCCTTAAACTCCCAATAATCCATGTTCGGCGCATAAATCCTGACCCTTTTAAGGTTAGCAACAATACAAGATTTTGGAACAGAAAACCCTACTTTCTCCATCATATACCGACTGATTCCACCAGCACATCTCGGGTTCTCACCAACCCTCGACTTCTTATCCACAACCGTAACTTCAAACTCAGTCAGAGCGAGAATTTTCTCAGCACACGCCAAACCAGCGGGACCACATCCGATGACGAGAACTTTCATCTATTTACCTCTTTAATTATAAAAAGACTTTTATGTTCTCGAAGAGAATTAGTTTTTTCGGTGAAATTGGTTGGAAACACACGAAGAAGAGCCTGAGCTAACACTCGAAGAGGAAATCCGCATACTGCAAGAACAGGGTCTTCCACCAGAAAAGATTGTAGAGCGGATTCTCGAAGAAGACTTCAACGCCGATATTAATATCCTTGCTAACACCTTAAAACTAGACAAGCTGGCGATTGGACGCATCAAAGGTCGTCTTTCAAGGCTTAGAAAAAGGCGCGAAGAGAAAGCAACCGCACCAACAACCGAAGTGAAGCCTAGGGAGGAGCCTATATACAAGGGTGAATTGGACACAACTGCTATTCTAAGGGACATTTTGACGCATCATCCTGATATTCCAGAAAAAGTTGTTAATGAAGTCTGTAGTTGGGCAGAATATGGTCCTATTCATCCAACACAGCTCGTCTCTCTGTTGCAAAGTTTTCGCGGCATCACAACCACCACAGCCTACATCGTGTCACAGAAATATTCACTTGCTCTTCAGAAAGCACAGCTAGAAGGCAAGCTTACGGTTCCGCCTTTAGTTGGAGGACCTATGCCAGGAACTTCTCAGCCTGCTTGGAGTTTTCCAGGGTTCCCATCGCCACAGCAACCACCAACAGGTCTACCTCAGCCCTCAACCGCCTACGTGCCACCATTTAGTGTTCCGCAATCTCCAGCTCAAACTCCTGGTTGGGTATATCCACCATTGACGGAGGAGAGAATTAGAAGTATAATCAGAGAAGAACGCCAACCTAAAGAATCTAGAGAACCTGAGCAATTCGTGGAAATTGAGGATCCAGCACGTGATCACGAAGGAAATGTAATTCTCGACCCACAAGACCGACCCATTATGAAGAAGATGCGTGTGCCGGTTAGTCAAGCGAGTCAAATAATCCCCAGAGAAGACGTGGAATCACGAGTATTAGAAAAGATGATGCGTTATAAGAAATTATTCGGTTCTGAGCTTACTGAGGAGAAGATTAGGTCAATAGTAAGAGAAGAAGCGCCCAAACCTGAGGCTCCAGCCTCTACAGAGAAACCCATCACACTTGAAGATGTTAAGAAAGCGTCAACCGAAGCCTCTCAATCGACGGTAAAACAGGTTTTGGAGGCCCGTGAGAAAGAAGACAAAGATGAGAGGAGGCATCAAGAAACTTTATCAGCTATACGTGCAAGTGGAACGTCTAAGGCTGTGGAAGGCTACAAGGAAGACAGCTTCCGCATACTTGGGCAAGGATTAAGTGAAGCTGCGCGTGTCGTAGGTGAGAGAAAACCAGTTGAGGTAATAATCCGCGAAGGTGGTCCTCTGTTACTTGGAGAACGACCGCCGAAAGAAGTGGAAGCAGGCGCAGGAAAGGGACTGATAGAAAGGCTCAAAGAACGAGGATGGGTGGTAGAGCAATAAATGCAATATGTCCTTGTGCTTTCGGGGAAGGGAGGAACAGGGAAAACTCTCACTGCGATTAACTTAGCCCATGAGCTGTCAAAGAAGAAGGGTTCTGTGGCACTTATCGACGCTGACCTGAGCAATCCCAACGCCGCTGAACTACTAGGAGTTAAAAACCAAATCGAAGCTACATCAGAGTCTTTCACCCCTTTAATGGTTGATGGCTTAGAATTTTTTTCTATGGCTACAATTAGTGGAGATAAACCCGTAAGTATGGACGCAAGCGAATATGCCCAAATCTTACGCGATGTTCTCAAACACTCTAAATGGAAGTCAGAAACAGCAATCATTGACATGCCTGCTGGGGTTCATAATGAGTTCTTAGAATTACTTACAAACTTCGGGGAAAATCTCCTTGGTTCGATTATTGTTTTGCAGCCTGCACATGTTGAATCGGCTCGGAAAATGCTTCAGCTTCATAAAAGTGAGGGTGTTCCAGTGTTAGGTGTCGTTGAGAACATGTCTCAGTTCACCTGCGAACATGGAACATCCTATGAGGTTTTTGGGAGAGTAGACCTTGAGGGTTTATGTAAAGAGTTTGGGGTTGAGTCTTTAGGGTCGATTCCACTCTCTATGGAGATTCGCAAGGGCGTGACGGAAGGCAAACCATTTCTAGCGGAGGAACTATCGCAGCCAATTGTTAAAGGAGTGGAGAAAATTCTTGAGGCTAAGCCTGTCGGGGTCACTTTTATTGAAAGGGTGAAGGAACGGCTTAAGGAGATTGCCCGAGATGCTTTATTGGATATAATGGCTGTAGTAGTTGAGATCTCGAACACGGAGCTCAGTATTGTAGATATCCAGAAAGCTTATGGTTTTCCAGGCGGACGCGTCATAGAACTAGACATAACCGACGAATCTTTACGTAATGTCAAGGTGCAAGCATTCTTCAGAATTGAGGGTGGAGCCCTCAAAATTGTTAGAAACCCTAGAACAGTTGATGATGAAATCAGAGTCTGGGAACGCGCTCTAATATGGTGCTTCTTGGGTAGACGACCTGACACAAACCTACCCTTTGACCTTGCAGATGCGTGGTTTACTGGAAAAGTTAAGTTTTATAGCAATACAGGAGGCACACCTCGAGCGCTGCAATTCTTGCGCTCAGTCTGGTCCAGCGTAAAAGATACACCATCCTTCAACAAACTGAAACCCATTCTGGAGAAGATCGCATAATGTCTCAAACGTCTCAAACACCAATCGAAGTAACCGAAGACAAGGATGACAAACATCCCCACCATGTCAAGAAAAAGATTCTGAAGAAGCTACCACTTGTGAAACGGAGGAAATAAATGTCCATTTTAGGAGATGTCCTCTCAGGTCGATTAAGACAAGAGATGCGGCAACGTGTTGACGAAGTTCTAAAAAGTGGTAATGATTGGAATCAAGCTGCAAGGGAGCTCACCGAAGCTTTGAATAAACTAACAGAAGCAGTGCAGAAAGGTAATTTTAACCCTTCTTTCCCGAAGTCGGTAGCCCAGAGTGCCAGAAAACTTGCTAAGGAAACGACTAAGCTAACTAGGGCGTTTGAAGCACACAGCAAAACCTTGAGTGAAATCTTAAGGAGATATGGCTAATCTCTTTTGGTCCTAGCCCTCAAAGCCTCCGTGAATAATGTTAGGGTCCACCAACCAACTCTTATAAAGGCTGCATTGCGTCTTCTTATGGCTGAACCAACAACCCAGATGTTTTCGGTTACCCCATGGTTCACCTGAACTCCATCCCATCGGAAAACGCGGTCTGGAACCACCCAGTAAACAGTTCCACCTTTTTTCTCTATGAGACCTTGGCAAACTTTGTAGACTTCGTCGAGAGGTGCATGAATACTCACCATGCCCATGACACGGTAGTAAACTTGAAAAGTAACTCTTTCAACGATGCTTCCCCACTTCTCAATAAGTTCAGCTTCAGCCATAACCAATCCCCAAGATTTAAATATGAACCTCCGATTAAAAACTTTAACCATGACATCTCGTGATTGGCTTCAACTTTTCCGTGCGCAGACAGCCCCAGCTACAATTTTGTTGATTCTAGTGCCATATCTTACAAACGCTAGTCTCTTCTCTCCAGAAACCTTAGTTATCGGCTTGTTCGCCCTCTTTACGCATTGGGTTTCTTTTGGTCACAACAGCCTTATGGACACAGCTATGGGCTACGACCTTGCTGATCCCTCAAAGAGTCACCACCCACTTGTAGCTGAGAGAATAAGTATGCCTGCAGCTCACAATGTTATTCATTGGGGCTTATCCATATCAGCAGTTGCAGCCATTCTGATTAGTTTAACCTTCTCTCCCATTCCGACTTTTGCTCTAGTCTCAATCTTCCTCTGGTTTGTGTTTGGATACGCCTATAATTCTGGCTTGTCAAAGGAATGCCTGTTCAGTTTTCTTCCTATTTCAATTTGCTTCACAGCCATGGGTGCTTGGGGCTGGTTTCTAAGCCACAGCTCACTTGACAGACTCGGTTGGTTACTCCTCACCTACTTTTTCATGACTATTCTGTTCCAGATTTCTTGGAGTGGACATTTAAAAGAGTTAGAGCTGAAGGAAAGAAGTAACATCCTCGTAAAAATGGGGGCGCGAGTTGTAACCCCTGTTTGGACAGAGAAGGGACCACAGAAGCTTGCGGATGTCCTGGAAAAAGAGGGTTACGTGTGGTTTCAACCAGGGCACGCTCTAGCCTATGGATGGATGATAAAGTTCATTAACGTGCCTTGTATAGGCGCATTGATTTTAGCCATGAACCTTGATCTTTCTCGAGCCTTATGGCTAGTTGTCTTAGTTGTCCTGATTATGGTTAGTCTGGCCAAACTGACACTTCCAAGGCGGTATATCCGAGCAAAAGAACTACGTAACATGAGTATCATGGAGATTTTGACAATCTATGCTCCGGTTCCTCTGGTTTTGCCATGGCTAGAAGCAAGCATACTGATGCTGTTCGGCGTAGCTTATTTCTGGGGTTGTAACAAGTTGCTCTGGGGAGTTGCTAGCCATCCGCGAGTTTAAAGACGTAGCCATTTCCTTATCCAAGACAAGGCTGGAAACTGGGCTCCAGGAACGCCTAGAGCTTCGCCAAGTAATGTTCTAGCGCTTTTGCGGACTGGCCCCTCTATGATTAGACCCCATGATGTGAGGATGTCCTCAAGTTTTGGCCTCACTTTCTTTTTCCTCCGGTCTACCTAATAGTCTAGGTAGCAAGCCCAAGCCTAATAATCCTTTCCGTTCTTTTGGGAGTCCTAAGATTTCTCTGAGGGTGGTGTCACGTAGTGATTTGTTGCCTATCCTATTGTCTAAGATTTCGCCGAGGGGTCTATCTATTAGTGGAAGAGGAAATTCTTGTGCTTCCTTGAACTTGATAAGTGCCTCGTGTAACGCTGTTAGGTCGTCTTTAGGAAGTTTGGTGAGATCAATAGTTGTAGTTGTTCCAAGAATCTTGTTAATCTCTTCTGAGAGTTCTTCCTTCGTCTTTTCAGGCATTTTTAACACCAAAATATTAAATTCTCTGACTCATTATTTAAAACATAGGGTTGTTTATGGAACGTAAAAGCAAACTGAGAGAAGCAATGGAGCAGGTGAAGTCAGATGTTCAAGCGGTTACCCAAGAAGCAAAAGAAACCGTTGAGGAGTTAAGAGCGACAGCTCGGGAAGCTGTGCCTCGGCCGTTAAGGCGTCGGGTTCAGAGACGAGTAGACAACCTAATCCAAGGAAGAAGGAGACGAAGATAATTGGGGCGGTTAACTCGTCAGCTTGAGCAGACTATGCGGGGTAGCGTTGCCACCCCTGTCATAATCAAGACAAAACATGAGTTTCTACAAGAGCTTGGAAACTTTTTACTCTTCAACTTTAAACTAACTGGGCTTTCAATTCCACGCTTCAGTATGTTTGCCACGGTTTTGCCCAACGAGGTTATTGATGAGGTGAAGCATCTTAACTTTGTTGAAACGGTGTATCTTGACCGTGAAGTGCGAATTCCAGAGATCAGAGGTGCAGCCATCACTTTTGACCCCGTCAAACGTATGATGGTTAGATTGGCAGAGTTCAGAGCCCGCAGAGCTGTAACATTTCGCAAACCAGAATGGATTCCCACATCAGAGTCGAGAAAACTTCTTGAAGCTGACCTAGCGGAGGCTGAAGGATACGAGGGACAGGGCGTCAAAATAGGTATAGTTGACACAGATTCTAGCCCCAGATATCAATCTCACCCACAACTCAGTGGAAGAGTAACTGGACACACAGTTATCGAAGAAGTCAGTGACAAGAATGGACATGGAGGACATGTTTCAACCACCGCGCTCGGAGGCGCCTACAGTCCACACCTGCTCGGGTTAAAATTATTAGGAGTCGCACCAAGAGCTACAGGTATAGGTATCAAAGTTTTGAGGGGTGCAGCCGGAATGGGTAACACATCGGATGTTATCAAAGGGGTTGAATATGCAGCTCAATGGGGTGCACAAGTTATCAACTTGAGTCTGGGCGGCCCACCAACAAAAGATCCGTCAGAAGACCCGATGTTTCCAGCTTTTCAAGAGATAAAGGACAACATAATCGCTTGTGTAGCTATAGGAAACGAAGGACCAGATGCAGCAACCACTTCAGCACCAGGAAGTCTACCAAATGTGTTGGCTGTTGGAGCGATAGACATGTTTGGAGCCGTCGCTGAATTCAGTAGCCGGGGGCCTACTCCAGATGGGCGAGTCAAACCAGATGTTGTGGCTCCTGGTGTGAACGTATTCTCTGGAATCACACTGGACACATATTTGGACCACATGGGAGACTACTTGGGTAATGCTGTTTCCCCATTATCGGGAACTTCAATGGCTACGCCTCATGTAACAGGGCTTATGGCGCTGGTAATTCAGCTCTTCAAGAAGGAGCTACCCCAAGTTAAATTGACAACGGATCTCGTGTTTAAAATCTGTGAGATGTATGGTGAGACAAAAAACAACGAGCGAGGTTGGGGTCAAGTTAAGTTCAGTTGGTTTAAACGATACATAGAGGAGCACAAGTGAAACCCTACTTCAGCCTTCTTAGGCCTGGCACACTTGTGCCGCCAATGGCAGGCGGCTTTCTCTTTGGTTTAATGGGTATAAGAGTGAGTGGTCTCCCTTTCACTTTGGAGGTTGTTTTGCTGGCTTTGCTCAATGGTTTTGTTCTAGCTTGTGCCAATGCCATCTCCAACATTACGAATCAGATTCATGACCGAGAAATCGATGTGCTGCTCCCACACAAGAAGAATCGACCAATTCCGTCAGGCGAGGTTAGCATAGACGAAGCTTTGAGCATAGTTGTCGTTCTAATGATTACGGCTTTAGGCTTGGCTTGGTTCTTTTTTCCACCTTTCTACGGAGTAGTTCTGTCAGTTATTTTTGCATTCTCTTGGATGTATAATAGTCCGCCACTACGACTCAGGATGAAATTATTTTGGAGTAACTTTGCCATGGCTACCCCTCGCGGTGCGCTTGGAATAATCACAGCCTACTCGGCTTTCGCCCTTCCCTTAGACCCTAGGATTTTGGTTCCTGCTTTAGCCTTCGGAATTTATGTTTTCGGAGCAAACACGTTCAAGGATTATGAAGACTACGAGATCGACAAGAAGATGGATGTGCGAAACTTCTGCACGGTTTATGGAAAAGAGAAGGCATCCATGATTGTTTTACCCTTCCTTTACATTCCGTTCGTGATTTTCATCTTGAATGGTAACTACATTCTGCTGTTGGCACTTCCCTTGAGCATTATCATGACGGTAATTCTGAAAAACAACCCTAACCTGAAACAACGAGGCATTCTAATGTGGAAACTGTTTTACCTTCAATTCGCGTTGATGATGCTACTTTACGTTTTTCACTACCTTTAAAAACTTTAAAGTAGGAAGGCATCTATTTCTAGAGTGTGGTCTTAGAGATGACACTGAGGGAAATTTTGGCTGAAAGACTTTCTCCAATCAAGAAACGCTTGAAAATAGAAACACCCATAATCGACGAAACTGCTACAATCGCTAAAGTCCTTAGTAGCTTAGCGCTCGAGTTTCCAGAATTTCTTGGGAGGGTGCCCGTGATCGCTAGAGGAAAAGCTTATGGTGAGCTTGCAGGAGTCTGGTATCGAATTCCCTTTCCAAAAACCCTAAATGAACCATCCGTAGTCGCCGTGGCAGAAGGAAGAGCAGGCTCATTACCAAGTGTGGCTGCACCAAAAATAACAATCGCATCTGTTGATGTTGCTTCAACCAGTGTTGCTGTTCCAGCACCCGTCCCTGTTGAAATCCCAACTACGGTGATCCCCTACGTTAATGAGAGTTTTCCACATCTTACTAGTGACTTAGCATGGGTGAGAGACCAAATCTGCGCACCGATAAACAGGATAGTTGATTCTCTCTACAGAATACAGTCTAAAATTAATGATTCTATTTATCGCGTAAACGAAGGGTTTGCAAAGACAAAGAAAGCTGTTGAAGACACGAATAAATCTATAGGTGATTTGCGGACGAAAACGGAAATTGGTATTAACGCTGGTTTAAGGACTTCACGAGATAATGTGCAAAAGGCTCTCAATACCACTATCATAAACACTCAAGATTCCGTGAATAGAGGGTTAGCGAGCCTCATCCCTTCACTCTACGCTGCTTGGGGTTTACCCTCCACAATGATAATAACACCTATCCACATCCGCAATGTAACCTCAACAGGGTTTGAGTTTCAAAGCTATGGAAAGACAACATGCTACTATATCGCGGTTGGGAGTAAATTCTGACAGATGCTCTCAAACCACAATAACTTTTTTAAGCACAACAGATGATTAAAGACTAGTGGTGTTGTGACATGCCTGAAATTATGACGAAAGTCAAGAGCAACGTGAGAGAACGAATTAGTGCTATTCCAATCCTCGTAACAAAACCCATGGACACAGCGATTGAAGCCGTTGGAAAACTGGTCCATCTAGAGCCTATAAAAGCCGTCACATACATGGTTGAGCATGCCGGTGACGGAGTCGTCGGTTTCGTGAACACACAAGCCGACATTACACGGCGATGGATGGGATAGGTGATCAGAATGGCGATGGCGGAAAGTTTTAGAGCAAAAGCGGAAGAGTTTAGAACCAAAATCCGCACACGGGTCGAAGAGATACGCGGCGGAGGTGCAAGTTCCGAGCACAGCCCCTTAATTGGAAAACTTGGGGTCTTGAAGGGCCCGCTCGCCTTGGAGATCAGAGAGAAAGGCTTAATGGCTACGGCGAGAGCCCGTATTGAGAAGGTTAGAGGCGGAGGCGGACTACTGGGCGAGAGTTCACCAGAGAAAGTGGCTGTCGAGAAGGACACTGGGGCTATAAAACTTCAGAGGCGTCGAATAGCGATAGAAGGCTAAGTCTTCCCCGCAGGTTCAACAGCGATTCGTCCAGGCTCCAGTTCCTTGAGGCGCTCTGCTTTATCTAGAAGATTTATTAGGGCTTTCTCAGAGTTAGGTGCCTCACTGTCGATCATAAATCTTTTAAATCTTCGCTGTGTTTCTTTGGAACATTTAATCCTAAGTGTCCGAGTTTTTGGCTCTCCTAGTTTTCGCCATCCAGTTCCTCTTGAGAAATAGTAAGCGTTTCTCCCTTTGTATTTAAAGAAATGAACGTCTGGTGCGTGCCCACTCACCAAGTCTTCTAGGGTGACTAACCTATAGCCATACTTGTTAACCAAGAGAATGAAAACTTTTCCATGCTTAGTCAATGAACCGAGGTTTTTGATTTTGGTGTCACGGAAAGTGAAGAACTGATATTTACAACTTGGGGATCTAGTTCGCACCTCAATGAACGCTTTTTCTTCGTCTCTTATTGCCTCAAAGTCATAGACCCAATGACGTGGAGTGCGTTGAATGTTCTTGAATCCCTCCGACTCAAGTATTTGTATAACCTCGGGTTCAGATGCCCGTTCCTTTTCAAGTGGTGATAAATGTGCCAGAAGAGACACCTTATCACGAATAACTTTTTTTACTAAATAACCTTTAGGGTTTGCGGAGAGAATCAAAATGCCAATCTCAATGGAAACTTTAAGGTCAGCTATGAATGAAGCTGAGCGCGCAGCCAAAGACCTTGGATTCACCTACGAACCACTCAAGGATGCGGAACTCGACAAGTTTGGTAGAAGCTTTGAACGACAGTTCGTTCTCGCTATCAAGGAAAGAGAAATCATAGACCTCTATCAACGCCACCTAGAAGAAATCATGTTGGGCGCCATGGTTGCCACCGAACAGATGGACAAACGCTTCGATGGAGAACGCCCAGAAGCCGGTAAATTCGGTATGGTTAAGCCGAGAGCTGGCTTCCTTGGCATAGGAGACGACTGGGACTCTGTCGCAGCCTTCACAACAGGATCACCTCAAAACTGGATTCACAGTGGCACAGCACTAATGGCTGGAACGGGCGGAAACGCCATAAAACTCGGAGAAAACGCTGTCCATGTCATTGTGGGTGTGGGTAGCCTACACAAGAGTCCAAAGATTGAGTCCCACCAGTTCACGTTGGATGGTAAGCCTAAACCTATATTGATCATAAGAGAAACAAATGAGTTTTCCGACTTGAGATTTAAGGAACTTGACGTAGCCTTCATCCTAAAGAAGAATACAACGCTTCTAGGCAAAGTCTTCATAGGCGACCAACTTGGAGCTGTAGCCTCAGGGGTAGACTGGCCATATCTATTAGGTGCAAGCTTTGTCCCAGAAGATGTTTTGAGACTACATGATGTAGCCACACTTCCAGGAACAGTCTACAACGTGGTTCTGACAACTTAAACGGGGGTCAAGCAGTGCCAGTCATATCAATTCTCCCCGACAAGCGTGTAATCGCTAAAACAAGAACACCTCCATTGGGTATAATGCCAACTGGTGGCGCAATCGTAAGCGTTGCCATATCCATGTCAGACCTAAAGGCCGTTGAAGAAGTCATAGCGGTAAATTTCGTCGTAATGAGTGCCAAAACAGAAGTTACTCCTTCTGATTTCAAAATTGCTGGGAACGTAGTGGGCATGACACTAAACGCTGCTGCGGGAACAACTCTCACCATGGAAGTCATAGCTATCGGCTTCTAGACTCACTATCCCCTTTTTTTATTTCCTCTATGTAACTTACTGGGTCGGTTAGACAAACCTCTGGAGCTGATACATCAGAGGGTTTTCCCACCCGTTTGAGCAACTCTTTCGCTCCGTGTTCAGCTCTCTTCTTTAACTCTTCACCCCATAACCCTTCGTTAGTGTAGTAGGCAAACCATAACCGACCGTAGAAATGCTCAAACCTCTCCTCGTCGCTTGCGAACAAGGGATTAGCGTATCTCAGGTGTGCACAATGGTAATTTGATGTTGGCTCTCGGTCGGTCGATATGACAGGGGCTCCCCCGCCACCATAAAATTGACCCGGCTTCGCTACATATGTGAATACACTGTCATTCCAAGGACTGCTTGGCGGAGGGTGGGCTAAATGGAACAAGTCGCCTAAAAACTCGTATTGATGAAGGATGAGTCCTATCTTCTCTCTTCTTAATTCAATAACATCTCTGTAACACGCTTGGTCTGAGTCGATTTTAAGTATCATCTGAGCACCCTGTTTAACGGCTCTTTCATTAGCCAAGGTTAACCCGAGACCCCTCATATCATACCAGTTTCCCTTCCAGACGAGTATGGCGCCAGTTTCAGCCAGTCCTTTCTTGTTGGCTTCCGCTTGTGTCATTAGGGGGACCTTATGCTCCAAGTCTTCTAGTGAAAAACCTTTAACTTCAATGATTTTCCCCTCGAAGTCCAAAGTGGCTATATCCTTAGAAACCTTTTCTAAAGGAATATTGTATTCATCCTTGTTTGGACTCTTGGGATTGTATCCGCCATTCACAACCACGATGAAGTCGCATATGGGGTAGATGGAGGCTAGAGTGAAAGGAACCCACGGGGAATAGTAAGAGCCTACGCTTAATATCCCTGCAATCTTCATTGTCGGCGCCTTAAACATTTTAAAAAGGCAACGTCATCCTCTACGTCAGTTAAAACCTTGAACCAAAGTGGCATTATTTTCTCCCATGAATATTGAAAAGCGAACTCCCTGCTCTTCTTCCCATATTCCTCTCTTTTCGACGGAGAATCGTAAGCTTCCTCAAGGGCTTCTAACATAGACTTCATGCTTGGAACACGGTAACTTTGAAGCGTAGGAATCCAGACGGGCACGAATGTAAAATCATCTAACTCTTTTGTAAGCCAACCGTGACCTCGAATGAGTTCTATTTGTGAACTATTCTCGGGTGCTATACACGTGAGGCCGCAAGCTAGGGCCTCGAGTATAGGCATTCCAAAGCCTTCTCCTATGGATACCGACGAGTAGACGTCCGCTGCATTATAGAGCATAACCATCTCTTGATTCGATAAGGGCTCAAGTATCGTGTTAAAATTTGGGTATCGAATATTCTCAGCGATGTGTAGCTGATTTGCAAACTCGAGTAATTCGTAGCCTCGGGGGTAAGGTGTTGAAATGTTTGTGTATAAATAGAGGTAACTATCTGGATGCTCTTTCAAGAATTCTTTAAAGACTAGCATTAGAAGAGGCAACATCTTTCGCTCCCCCATATTTGCTGCCACACCGAGTATGAGGAAAGCATCTTCGGGAACGGGTTTAGGATACATTTTCTCTCTTACTTGTTTTCTAACTCCATCTAAGGGTTTATAGACATCAGTAGCTATTCCATGAGGAATGTAACCCAGCCTTTCGGGTGGGAAAAACTTTAGGAGTTCACTATAACCGAATTTGCTGTAAGCAACGATTCTGAAGGCATTTCTAACATAATTAGCCATTGTTGGAGTCATAGGAGAATCGATGGGGCCATAAGAAATCCATGGAACAGAGAGATTGTTACAATATTCTAGCGCAAAGTAATCCCAGAAAGTAATCACGAGGTCGAGCTTGTATCGAATAATGTAAGGCTCAGCCACATCAGAGCCTGCATAGTCGCCAAAAGTTGGGAGCACGGGAATAACCGTTCCTCTTTCCGTTGGATAATCCATCTTGCCTCCCCACACTGTCATTCCGCCGATGCCGCCTATACTGTAGACCTCGTAGCCTTGCTCGATAAGTCTGGAAACAACATCGCGAGTTATGACGCCGTAACCAGTTGTGGCGTAAGCGGCTGCTGAAATCCAACCGATTCTAAGATTTCTTTTCATAAATGATTAGTCTCCCATCTCCGATTATTTCCCTCAAGTCTGTTAGATCCATCAGCGTGTGTAAATGTGATGGCGTGTTCACTATTATTCTTCCGCCGTCCTTTAGAATTCTAGCTACCTCTGATATCGCTAGTAGTGGGGCCAATGTATGTTGTATAATGTCGATGTAGTAGACAGCGTCGAAATATTTCTCGGGGAAAGGTAGGCGATGTGGGTCTACGTTCTCTCCTGCGTTTATAACAGTCTTGTAGCCGGATCTGTCCAGGGCCTCCGCAGTCTCCAGATTGAAGGCAAGTATATGAAGGAATGCGTTGGGTGGAACATGGGTTTTGAAGAATTCTATATCTGGTTCTTGAGGTTTGGGAATCGGAGTCTTGAGCTTTTGGATGGTTTCTTCCCATCTTTTTGCGAAGTCTAAGCGTGGCTTATACAGCTTCCAATAAAGGTTACTTTGAACTAACACTTTTTCAACGAGTTCTTCGCTGAGCCCCACTTGTATATTAATCGGCAACGGCACTTTAACTTGTTCTGTTGGAGCAGATGGCTGAGCACCACCAAACTTTTCCGCATACTCCTGAGAAGCCATCAACATCTTAGGAAGGTCTTCTCTCCTAATTTGACCTGCCAAAATTGCACTCGTGTAATGTTGCTTACCCCTGTCGTCAGCGTGTCTCCCAAAGACATTCTTATAGGTTTCTTCAACATAACGCATGATCTCAGGCGGAGACCCATAAGAAGGCTCCCCCAATTTCAACTCAGTCGCTAAGGGGATGTCTGGAAGTTCTTCTGAGTGGATTGCTTTGTAGTATTTGAGGCAGTCGAACATTTCGTTCTGCCAGTCCCAACCGCTTTCTCTGTCACAGTCTCGAATCCACTGAAACAACTCTTTATCGATATTACCTTGTCTTAAGTATTCACGAACTTCTGGCCAAGATTTCAAACCAAGGCTGTCCGTTATTCTCCGTAAAACTCTCCAGCGTGGGTTTCTATCACCAACATTATTACCACCACCAGCTATCCACACGTTCCTGAAGGCCCTCTCCCAGATCTCCACCATAGTCTTAATGTGCTCGTAGTAATACTTCCGAGGTAAACTAACTGTTTTAGTTCCAAGCGGTATTATCAACGTTTCATGGACGAGACCTACACCAACTCCTTTATAATGAATACCCTCGATCATTTTAAAGATCAGATTCTTGAAGAAGTTGCTGATGGAGCTCTCAATTGTTCCATCAGGCATAGTAGTTATGTCGTGGCTGTTGACTAGGAGCAGCCCTATTCCCTGCTTGTCAGCCTCTTCGGTAAGTCTCCTTAAATCCGTGCACAGCTCAGGTCCATACCATTCGTCGGGGTCTGCTACACAAACCCAATCGCCTGGATTGCACTGCTTTAAATATTCATTTCGATATTTTGGGAAGTCATCTTGCCATGGGACAATGTGGAGCTTAACCTTAGGATAGTCTTTGAAGAAATCTTGTGGATAGTCTGGGGCTATGATTACTACGCGGTCCACGTAGTCGTGTAGGCGCTTAACACCCTCAAGTGTCTGCTCTCTTCTCTCAAAATAACTAGCTTGACAAAAGACTAACATCTTTTACCACCATTCTCTTTTTATATCTCTCCGTCTTGGAAGGTGAATTATTGTATATGTTGGGAATATAGATTCTTCGCCGAAAGTTATGCATGAAACTCGATCAACGGGTTGAGCAGAACCAGTCAAAGTATAAGGAATCTCATCTATTCTACCCTCCCATGCAACAGCATTCCTTCTTATCAATCGGATTTGTCGGTCTGGATAATCTTTGCACATTCCATATTGGGAGTTGGATAATCGAGACGGGGCAAGAGTTTTTGCTTCTTCCTCAGTTACCAAGCTTACCCTAGGAAATCTATAACTGTCTGCGTTCTTCCTTTCAATTATCTCTTTCATATTCTTTAGGAATTCCTCAGGGAATCGTTCATCAGCATCGCAGAATAATACATAATCACACCAGAATGGAACTAGGGATACGGCGTAGTTACGCTCATCAGCGAAGCTTCCTGAAAAGGGTTTAGCCTCAACTTTGTCTGCATATTGCTGCGCTATCTCTATTGTTTTGTCGGTTGAGCCGCCGTCTAACACTAGAAGATAGTCAACATGGGGTTTCAGATGTTTCAGGCATTCTTCGATTCTAGGTTCTTCGTTTAATGTCAATACGATGCCTGCTACTTGAACCATTCACAGAACACTCCTAAACCGCAAGAGAAGTGATCCATGGGAAAGAATCCTCTTCTTGCCCGTCTTGCATATTCTTCACAGGCAAAATAAGGTGGACCCCTCTCATTCTTTTCGTTTAGAATATCATGAATAAAGATAATGGTGGGATTGAATCTTCCCCATACTTCTAGTTCAGACAAGACATGTTCGTAGCTGTGGTCGCTGTCCAAGTAAAGAATATCTATTGGTTCACCACGCCATTTTCTCCCAGCTTCTACACTGTCGCTATGAATGAAACGAAATTTCGGGTTATCTTTTAGTCTTTCACAAGTGTTTTTCACTTCTGGGGCGTCAGAATTTAAGTCGATACTATACAAAATCCCATTGGTTTTCTCAAGAACAGCTAAAAAGGCATCGGCAGACACACCACTACCAGTTCCAAGCTCGACAACAGTTTTGGCTTTCAGCACTAGCGCAGCAGACATAAGTGCTTGAACACTTGGAAACGGCTCAACCAATTATTTCACATCCAGAAATCTTACTATTTCTCCCTTCAACTTCTTAAGCCACCTCTCAAATTCACTTGGGTCTTTAACAACATGGAACACAAATATCAGCCACCATGGACATAGCTCCTCTCTGAACTCATAGGGTGGATCCATGGGTATTCCTGGGAGCTCAAACCTTTCTGATGGATAAGGTGATAGCCTGTTTCCCTTCCATCCATCTGTTACGGTTCTGCACCATTTATAAAATTGACTAGCCATGCAGATGTGTCTGGGATAATATTGCTGGTGACCGTAGGGGTAGGCAAAAGACACCACGTTAAATCCCAGTCGGCGAAGAAAACTCTTGCTTTCATCCAATTCCCAAGAGATATTGTCATCGCTTAATTCTCTGAAGTTTCTGTGTGTGACGCTGTGGCTTCCGATCTCCCATCCTGCGCGATGTAGCTCCTTTATTTGTTCAAGTGTCATGTATGGTTCATTATCAACTCTAACAGTCTTAATAGCACCTGTTAGTATCCCTGTGGGGATGAAAACTACACCTTTGAAGTTATACTTTTCCATTAGAGGAAAAGCAACTTCATAGGTGTTCAAAACCCCATCATCGAAGGTTATGGTGATCATATTCTATCCCTTTAGGTATCTTTCAGATTCCTCTACGCTTAAGCCCCATTTCTGTTCAAAATACTTAACATTGACTTCAGCTCTCGACTGATCCGCTTTATATGGCATAATTCTACCTGGACCTTGCGGCTTGAAGTGATAAATCATAACGTCGTTTGCGATCACCCATTTCCTAGGTTTTAGCTTATGAAGTTTCATCTGTAGGTCACGAGTCCCCATAGCAACCGGATCATAGATTTCGTCATAGCCTCCAACTGTAGACCAATCTTGTTTACTTAATGCAAACAAGCTGAAAACTTGATGTTTAAGGGAGTGGGCAAATTGTGCTCTGATATAGGTTAAGAGTTTTTGTTCATCAAAGTCTTGTGGTGTGGATCCACAGTCATAGTAGATATAGGAACCATGGATGGGTTCGATGATGTTGGCTCCAACTATGTATTCAGAGCTCAGTTCCTGTAACCATTCAGCTAAGTGGATATCCCAGTCAGGGAGGAAGAAGAAATCATCTTCGGCTATGAAGAAGTAGTCTTTTTCAGCTTTCTTGGCACATGTGTTCCAGCCACTGAAGGCTCCTCTATGCCTTCTAACCGAAAATGAATAGTCGTGGTCTAAAAGCCAATGGACGGTATCGTTATCTTCTGCATCATCTACGAGGATACAGATTTGGTTGTCTAGTTTGCTGTGTTTATGTAAACTTTCTAAGCACAGTTTGAGATATGGGAGCATTTGATATATTGGTAGAAGAACACTGAATCCATCTATCATGTTTTCGCCTCATAATATGGTATGGTTCTTCGTAATCCTTCCTCCAAACTCACCTTTGGCTTCCAGCCTAGAAACTCTGTAGCGACACCAATGTCAGCCTTCACTTCCTTTTCAGGCCCCTCTCCAATCCTCATGGGAAGATACCGAATGTTAAACACACCACCAGCCAGCCTTTGAATCATATATATCACATCGTTGACGGAGGTCGAAACACCTGTTCCTATGTCCATAGTCATTCCAACAGGTCTCTTCTTCATAGCCAAAATAAGTGCATCAACCACGTCGTCGATGTAAATCCAGTCTGGCTTCTGTTCACCATCACCGTAGACAGGAACATCCTCTCCCCTTAGAGCATGTTCTAGGAAAATCGGTATTGCCTTCTCAACTGGACTGCTTTTCTGTCCTGGTCCATACACGTTGTAAAGTCTGAGGATGACGGTATTTAACCCAAAAACTCCATTATACATTTCAATGAATTGTTCGGCGCAACGCTTCGTTATGGTATAGGGATTTTGCCAGATCAGAGGCTTAGATGTATAAATAAAGAGGCACGAGTGCCGAAGAGCCGCCTCTAATACGTTTAGCGTGCCGATAATGTTAACTTCGGCGGTTTGAACTAGGTTCTTAAAAGTCTCAGCTGTCCCTAGAACTGCGCCAAGATGATAGACGACTTGGGGTTTAAAACTATTGAAGGTGTGGTTGACGTCGTTTTGATTTCTTAAGTCTTGATAACACCAAAGATCGGTCCGGTCAAATATCTCAACGTCGTGTCCTTTTTCTTTCAGTTGCTGGACCAAGTGAGAACCGATGAACCCTTTCCCACCTGTGACTAAGACCTTCAATTTCTACCCTCCCATAGCCAGCGAGAACGAAATCTACGGTTAAACTCATCTTCGATCTCATCTCTGAGCTGGACTATTCTTTCGGCGGAAAGGTTGCTTGTTGAGACAGGAGATTGAGGAGGTCCCTTGTAATAACTACCATTATACAGACTCTTCCGTATTGCTTCTTTGTCAAAAACTATATCATAGTTTTGAGGATGTTCCCACTGTAACGAACCTGGATAGGGAGTGTTAATTGTTACATCGAAATCGTCTGGCTCATTCTTTCTTAGCCATTCCCTTGTTTCGTAAACGCTAACCTCATCCTCTCCAGGTAAGCCGATAATGATGAAGGACTTAAACCGTATGCCTAACTTTCGGCAAATAGCCCGCGCTTCTGTGTTCTGTTCAACCGTTGTCTTCTTTCCTATTTTGTTCAGTATTCGTTGAGAACCAGACTCAACTCCGCACCCAACTTCAACACATCCAGCCTCTTTCATCGCTTTTCCTAGATTCATGCCAAAGAGGTCCGATCTGATGAAACAGCGAAACTTTATTTTTAAGGGTTTGAGTTCTTCGCAAAGATTCAATGTTCTCTCTCTGTTTAGGTTAAATTCGTCGTCCCAGACCATGAATGCGTTGTAACCATATTTTTCTTGTAGGAGTTTGACTTCTTCAACCACATTTTTGGCACTTCTAAATCGGACTTGACGGTAACCTAGCCAGTGGCAGCAGAACGCACATTGAAAAGGGCAGCCTCTCGTCGTTATGATCGAAGTTGCTTCCAGCTTGTCAATTTGGTATTTGTATCTTCTGATGTTTATTGCATCTCTGTCTGGAAATGGGAGACAATCTAAGTCCTTCACGGTGAGGTCAAAAAAGCCTCGCACTTTATGTTTTAGTATATAGTTGAAGGCTAATTCACCGTCACCGACAACAACGGTATCGAACCCCATATTGAGACAGCTCTGGGGGTCACAGGAAGCGTGGGCTCCACCAGCCACAAATTTCTTTACTCCATAATCATCATGCTTTTTTATCCAGTTTAGAATGCGAACCATTTCTTTGAATTGAGGCGTAGTTCCTGTGATTCCTATGACCTCGGATTTCTCAACTTCGTCCCATGTTTCTACTCTTCTGACGGCATTTTCCATGTAATCGTGAACAACAACTTTGTGGCCACATTTCTTCAAGTATGCGGAGAGATATAGTGGTCCTAGAGGTGGAAAGGTCAAAGGATCTAGTAGAAAGGAACTGGGAGGGATTAAAATGGCGACTTTCACTAATAGCCCTCTTCTATTAACCATCGAGCTGTCTTTGCCAAGCCCTCCTCTAGGGATATTTTTGGTTCCCACTTGAGAACTCGTTTAGCCTTACTAATGTCCAAGTGTTGACGCATTCCTAATTCTCCCCTTCTATATGAAGAGGATGGGATTATTATTGGTGTTTTCATGTGTCGTATAGGAACTACACTAGTGGCTGCTTCCGCACATTTTCTCGCCAAATCCTCAATAGTTATTTCAATGCCATTAGATACGTGAAAAGTTTCTCCGATCACCTCCTCTCTTGGGGTTTCAAATAAGAGAACCCATGCGTCAATGACGTTTTCAAGATATGAGGGGTCACGGGTTGTTTTGGGAGATTCAACCTTAATTTCTTTGTCACCCTTTAGAGTCTTTATGATGAATTGTGCAACAGCTTCATCCTTACGCATCCCTGGACCAAAACCCATCCCAATTCTTAGAATAGTCACTGGCACATTGTAACATCTTAAATAGCTCATACAGAGGATTTCGGAACAAGCCTTTGTGGCGGCGTAAGGACTAGATGGTGTGAGAGGTTCATCTTCTTTTATAGGTAGGTGACCTAGCGGAGTCCTTCCAAACACAACTCCGCTGCTTGGATAAACAAAAAGGGAGGGGGTTTCCCTTCTTACACACTCCAATAAGGACACCAACCCTTCTAAGTTTTCCCAAACTGTGAATTTGGGAGCTGTTAGACCTAATGGAGTGTTAGGTTGCGCCGCAAAATCGACGACAATGTCAGCGTTCGCTAAATCATGTTGAGAGATGTCGTGTATTGCCTTCCACTTGTAATCAATCTGGTCCATAATATCCTTAAGTCTGTAGGCATCCAATGGAGCCACAATGTCCAAGCCGCTAATGCCATAACCCTCTTTCAAAAGTCTCTTCGCTAAGGTTGAACCCGCCGCACCTGCAATGCCTGTTATGAATATGCTGGTCAAATTACCACCCCCACTTACGAAACTGCTCAATTGTTTTCCTTATTCCCACTTCAAAATTGAATTTTGGTTTCCAACCAAAATCTGAGCAAACCATAGATTGACTCTGTATTTCCCTGATGGGCTCGCGCATCACAGATTTTGGCTCCGAGTTCGGAAAGAACTGAAGGATAGTCCTCACAACTTCCTCTTGAGTGAAACAGTCTGGAGTTGCAATGTTGTAGACACCTTTGTATGGAGAATGTTTCATTAGATGGATTAAAGCGTCGCAGAGGTCTTCAACATAGATATATTGTCGAAGTGTTTTCTCACCCTCAAAGATAATGGGTGACTCATCTCGAAGACATGCACGAATTGTGTTACTTACGATACGTGGGGCAAAATCAAATCCATAGCAGTTACATGCTCGAGGAATTACAACATATAAATCATAAGCTTTCCGAAAGGCTTGAGCCACTAAATCTTGGCAAGTCTTCGAGGTTTCATAAATTCCTGTAGAAACTAAGGGGTCTTTTTCAACAGCCTTCATCCTGTTCCCATACACTTTATCCGTTGACATTACTAGGATCTTGTCAACTCCTACTTGTCTACAAGCTTCAAGAATGTTAACTGCTCCCAGCACATTTGTCTGGAAAGTTCCAATCGGGTCCTTCAACGCAGTTGAAACGACAGCTTGTGCAGCCAAATGATAAACATGCTGAACACGATACTCAGCCAATACACGCTTCAGTAACCGTGAATTTCTAACATCTCCAAGAACAAGTGTGCAGCCTTGAAGTGACTCGTAAACCCACTTCCCCCAAGGTGACAATTGAGAAGGTATGTCCCTCAATAAAACAACTACCTCGTTCTCACGTTTCAACCCATTAACTAAATGGCTTCCAACGAAACCTGAACTGCCCGTTACAAAAACTCTCACGGTTTACCCTCCTCATGGTCCAGAAGTTTTGCGACAACTTCGTCTAGGCTCTTCAGACCCCATTCTATTTTAAGACGTGACAGTCTTTTATGAGTCTCTTTTCTAAGTTCAGTGTGTGTCAATCTAGTCAACCTTGACAATTCTGTCGTGAAAAGATTTATTATTACTGAAACAGGTTAAAAGCTTTTCAGAATAGAAAGAGGTGTTTGCATGGACGGTAAAGGTATCAGTCCGATAGTTGAACGACTGCTTCTACCCAACCATCTCATGGCCTTAGAATTTCGTGAAGGTTGGCTCTTCGCGCGAGTTCTTCGTCGACGAATGCTACTTTACAAGCCCTATAGCCTTGTGGACTCCGCAGGCTCTACCATAGACATTGCCGCCGCTTCAGCTCAAGCTGAGGTTTGGCTCAGAGATCCGCGTAACTCTAAAAACGACATTCTGTATTTGGATAAAAATACCGACGCTGGGTTCCCGTGGATTCTACATGGAGCAATCGGTTGGAAACCACACCAAATTTTTGTTTACCCACGTATTCCAGAAGGTGCTGACATACCCGGAAAATTTCCCAACATTGATCCCATAAAGCCATCAGCTGGAGACTTCACAGGCTACTATAGTGGACATGAATCTCCTTACGACGAGCCCACAGACTTCCTTGAGTATGTAATTCGCCCAGGTATACACATAGGACACGAGTTCTACAATCAAGACGCCAGAGCCCACAACCCAGTCGCTAATATACTGTTTGCACTCTATCACTTCCAACTTTTCAAGCCGACTCTAACCGGCGTTGGACCACACAACAGAATCATAAGGGATATAGCCCTACGACACGTGCCTGCAGCCTTCTTAACCGTCGGTTTCACAAGCCACCCGCTAGACCTAGGAGACGACGCAATTAAAGAATGGGATGCAGTGCCAATCAAGCTAACTGAGGCTGAAGCCTTGGAGGTGGGCTAAATGCCACCCTTAACAAAAGAGGAAATTCGTGAGCGACTTCAAACAGTCAACGTTTACATCACAACCACTAGAACCCCCTTCTTCGCTGCTGTGACGGAGAGAAAAATCAGATACGTAGTTGCCATAAGCCTGTTCGGAGATGGAGTGTCGTCAAGAGTGGTTAAAATTGAAAAACTTGAAGAAGACGGAACCACTTACACTCCTAAGTATGACTACATCAACCTAGCTCCACCCGAAAAAGTTCAACTGCCAATCGAAGGGAAAGATATAGAGAACCCAATAATTGCGTTGGAAGGCGGAACTCGTCTCTACGGAAGCATTGCAACAGGGGTCACTATCGCCGCAACCTGCGAATACTGGGATAATGACGTGTAGTAGTGGGCGCTACTAATGGCTACTGAGCGGGTCAAGAAGATTAAGGAAGAGCCTTTTCTAGACGAGAGAATCCCTCATCCTTATCGTGAATTGGTTAAGGAACTTAGAGCTATAAAGGCGCAGTTGGAAGAGATCAGTCAGAAGCTACCAATCGCAGCCCCGCCTACTCCGCCTATTCGTCCAGGTGTTCCGCCGGTTATTAAGATTCCAGCAATCCAGCTCCCTAAAGAAGAGTTCTTGGCTATTTTTGTGGATGCTCTTGAAAAGCATGGTGCCCTAAAGTTTGCTGACGACCTTTATGTGGAGACCATTGATCTATCCAAGGATAGGTCGACAAGCAACAAAATTGAGGAGTTTTCCAAGTTGAAAGGTATAGCCTTAACCATATTCCGTAACACAGGCACCTTCGACCTCTACATAAACGAAAAAGATGACAACCACAAACTCACACTTGACGCACTCACATACCCCCAAACTTTTCTGCTTGATTGGTTCCGTCTCAAAACTGTATACATCGGCAACGCGGCGCAGAGTGGAAAGGAAGCCAAACTTATAGCGTGGAAGCGGCTGAGTTGACATGAAATGCCTCTTGGAGCGCCTCAGCGTGGTCGAATACGACATGGCTTACATAATCCGTTCACAGTGAATATTGACCCTACTTTAGTCTTGGATTTACCGTTTTCTGAAGGTGTTGGTAACATAGCTCGCGACAGAAGTCTTTATGGAAATCACGGCACAATTTATGGAGCAAGTTGGGTTGGTGGGAAGTTACAATTTGACGGTATCAACGACTATGTTAACATCACCGCTTCAGATTCCTTAAACAATTTGCAATCCTTTACATTTCTTGCATGGGTTTATATTTTAGGCACTACTCCAGGATATGCGTCTGAAATCTTCTCTAAATTTCGGAAATTATTGTCGCTCGCACCGGCTCCTGAACGAGAATTATCAGCATCAGTTTCTTTTACAACCTCCCCCGCTGATAGCGGAAGTCTAGAAACCACACCGCTTAACACATGGTTCCATGCAGGCATGGCTTTTCAAAACGACTTAATCAGCCTTTATTTAAATGGTGAAGAATGCATATACGATTATCAAATTGCAGGTGTTGGAACTCTATTGACAGATGATGCTTACGACTTAACTCTTGCACTATATAACGCTCATCCGTGGGATTGGCTGAATGGAAGACTTGCTGAAATTCGCTTCTATAACCGAGTCTTAACCTTGGCTGAAATACAGCGAATCTATAACGAGGGAAAATAATTATGCCTCTTAGGAGTGGCGGCGCCGTAGACAACGAGTTCCTTCGTGGAAGAAGCAACAGTGGACTAATAAGTATAGAAAAAACAGTAGTGGGACCTCCACCACCGCCTCCACCGCCTACTCTACCCAACATACTTGACTTAAGTTTCCCTGCGGGTGATTCAGCCGTATCTGGGGATGTAGATGTTACTTATTGGTCTGGTTTCGGGCGAAAGTGTTTCTATGCAAATGGGAGATGGTGGGTTTTCTATTCAGATGGAACCAACATTGTTTATCGGTCGTGTGCAGATGGGAAAACATGGTCTAGTCCAACAACAATAAGAGCTTGTGACTCAAGTCATAATTTCTCTGTTTGGTTTGACGGCACCTACCTTCATTACGCCGCAACTGCAACTAACGATTATAACGTTCCTATTGTTTACCGATGTGGAACACCTAACGCTAATGGCTCGATCACATGGTTAGAATCTGAGCAAACAGTTAGGCAAGATGCTAACATGGCGTTTAGAAACATCATTATCGCTGTGGACAGTGACGGTTATCCTTGGATTGGGATGATGGTGGGTGACTATACTTCTCCCCCCGGGGGGAATGGAATATATGCCGATGTCACAAAATCTTCTATGAAATGGGGAATATGGTCTACGGCTTCAGGTTTCCCCTATAGACCCGATGGCGTGAAGAATAAAAGAGATTTAATGATTCTCGTGCCTTTAACTGGAATGATGTATATCATATATGTTTGGAGTGGTTATGTTGCCTCAAATCCAATAAATGGAAGATTATGGAACGGATTATCGTGGGGGGCACAGGAGACAGCTACTTCCCGACAATCAATGTATGGTGATTTAACGGCGGTTGCTTATGGAGACATCGTTCACATTGTTTATGTTGAAAAAGATACCAACGATATCTACCATCTAAAAAGACAAGATAGTTCGTGGAGTGAAATGTTTATCATGGCTGGCACAGTGGATGTGAGTGTTTCTCTTTCGGTTCAGACAGAAACAGGTTATCTTTGGCTTTTCTATATCAAAACATACGATATTTTTTACAGAAAATACACAACCACTTGGAGTGCATCAGACATTCTTTTACAAGATAGGGCTGTTGCACAGAGTCCTTATTCAATTAACAGTTACTACCAAGTTAACGGAGATAAACTAGGAGTAGTGTGGACAGAGAGTCCATCCTATACCGTAGCACATAGTGGATTATACGGGTCTTAGAAAAACGTTTTATTTTACAAATCTCTAGTTTGTTTGGGTAATGGCTTTGGCTGAGCGTCCAGTCCGTGCACTTCGGGTTCAGGGTCCACTAGGGATTTGGCGGTTTCCACTGTTGAATTTTGTTTTAGAGTTTGTTGGAGCAGCTAGAGTGCGCGGTAGCCCATCATCGAGTCCTAAAACCACTTATGCCAACATAGAGGAATACAGTATTTGGGAGGACAGATCCGGCGTTATTAGGGTTCGTGTCCACCGCAAGGCTGAGAGAGGCTAAAATTAGTTGGAGAAGGCTGAGGCTGAAGGCGAAGAAAGGGTTGAGCCAGGACCAGTTCAAGTAGCTCTTCTTTATAAGATTCTGAAGGCACAGAGAGAAATTCTACAATTTTTGAAGGAAACAACTCCTGAAGGTGTTGATGTGCCGTTTCTAGACTCAGTTATCACTGATATGAAGGTCTTGAATTTTGTTCGAGAGTATCCTTATCGTCGGTTGCGTAGCCTTGATCTCTTCAATAAGGGTCCAAGCACGGCTTACTACCGTGTGAATGAAGATTCCAAAGAGGTTGAGATTGAGAACAGAGAGGCTGTGAGGGTTGAGCGGCCGAGAGCAACAATAGAATACATGACGCTGAGAGTTGGAACGGGACAGACAACAACTATACAATTGACAGGTCACTACTAGATTTATTTTTTAGAAGTTCCACTTTTATTCTGGTGTTTATACGGTAGGACCCCAGAGAACTTCGGAACGTGAAGAGAAACTGCTTGAAGAGATAATTGCAAGTCTCAACAAATCCTTTAAAAACGCAAAAATAGAACATTCAACATCAGGAGACAATACGATAGTTCCCGCTGTCAACGGAAGACGCATTAAGGTTTACGCGGTTGTTCTCGTTGTAACGGGCACAGTTAATTGTAAATGGAAAAATGGAGAAAAAGATTTATCCGGTCCCATGAATTTTCAAGCTCGAGAGGGTTATGCTCAAGCTACTAAACCACCCGCTTTTCTCTTAGCAACAGACGCCGGTAAAGCCTTAATTCTAAACTTATCTAGCGCCGTAGAGGTTGATGGTTATCTGGACTATTGGGATGATGATGAAACATGACATTAATAACCAAAAGACCACAGCAAAGTGCCGACGATTGCGTTATGGTTTCCTCCATTTATGGTGACGTTCTTTATTTAGGTGTTAATTTTCAGATGGCTGGGAGAGATTGGGATGGAGAGGTAGATTATTATTATTACGGAGGAATGCGATTCCCAGCGTTGGAGATCCCTCAAGGCGCAACAATAGAATCGGCATACCTGAAATTCATCGCTGATCTGGATTATACCGTTACAATCGTCAAAACAAGAATAAAAGGTGAAGCCGCTGATAATGCGAATATATTTACCAACATAGACAATTATATAGCAAGGACAAGAACTACGGCTTATGTGGATTGGTTGAATATTCCCGCTTGGTATGCAGAAACTCTTTACACTTCACCCGACATTAAGACGATAATTCAAGAGATTATTAATAGATCAGGTTGGGCGAGCGGAAACGCCTTAGTGCTTTTTTGGGACGAGAATGGTTCAAGTAAAAAGGCTGGCTGTGCTAGAGCAGGCTACGCTTGGGACGCTAACCCGTCAAAGGCAACTTTGTTAGAAATAACATACAGTGTTCTAGCGCCTGCTGTTCTACGGCGTAAACTTTTGGGAGTTGGAAGATAAACACCTATGGCTTCTTTTAAGCATCGCGATGGAAAGATATATATTAGCTTTGTTCTATTAATAATGTCTAGAATTTTGAGGTAGAAGATTGCTTAGCGGACGTCGAACGACCTACGATATACTTGCATCGTTGCTTAAGAAAATCTCTACAGACTCAATTAGCATAACAGAACTCTTCTACAAGATGGAAACTTCATACAGCGTATTGAAAAACTGCGTTGAGGTCGCTATACACTTCGAACTCGCTAAACAACGAGGCAAACACTATCAAATAACCCAGAAAGGCTTAGCCTTCATAGAAACATGGGAAAAACTTCAAACCTTCCTAAAAGAGGGGTAAAGAGATGAGTGAAGGTTATCGTAAAGATGAATACAAGAAAGTGCAGATTCCTTTTGGTTTCAATGAGAAATTAGAACGAGTCTTGCTTTCGCTCTTTCACACGTTTTTCGTGGCCATGACGGGGCACGGTAAAACTCTTGGTATGAAATCGTTGTTGTTACGTTTTCACGAGTTGTTTCCAGATTGGAAAATCCTTATCATCGACAGCAAAGATAAGCGCGATTATGCGGATTTAAAGGCTGACATTC
>Ga0315308_1000033_pt1 | contig 68134 bp, 74 predicted proteins | sample TDP3_MG_FD_203078 | JGI IMG/M metagenome (GOLD analysis project Ga0315308, IMG submission 203078) | Freshwater sediment microbial communities from Lake Towuti, South Sulawesi, Indonesia - TDP3 | ecosystem: Environmental > Aquatic > Freshwater > Lake > Sediment | place: Indonesia: South Sulawesi...
CTCTTCTTTTCTTTATGTCTTCATTGAATACGAATACCAAGCATAAACAAGTACATGCGCCCGCCAGGGCGCCACTAATCCGCTGCGTAGCAGCGAATTCTCAATGAATCGGAGGGCATTAATAATTTAAGCACACACAAAAAATCTGAGGTCTCTGCCGAGGGCATAGATCATTGACGAGCTGGCGCCACGAGGAGACATCACGGTTGGACAAAGCCTGCATTCGCAACTCTTAAACTTCTATCACTAATAACTATGTCTCGAGGGAGACCGATGCAAGTAGCCACTTTAATGGGTAGTCCGAGAAAAAATGGCAACACGGCAACTGTGCTCGAATTGTTCGAAAACTTACTGACACAGAATGAACATGAAGTAGACAGGATCAATATTGTAGACTACAAGGTTGAAGGATGTTTGGGTTGCCAGTCCTGCCAAAGAAAGGTTCGGCATGAGCCATGGTGCAAGCAAAATGACGACACTGTGAAGATATTCAACCGCCTTATAGCAGCAGATGCTGTAGTATACGCCTCGCCGCTTTACACTTACAGTTTTCCTGCGCAGATGAAAGCTCTAATCGACCGTCAGAATTGTCTAGTCAAAGGCAATGGCACACCACAGGGCACAGCCTTACTAAAAGGCAAACGGACAGCGCTCCTCGTCACGTGCGGGGGACCAATTGAAAAGAATGCAGATCTGATCCAAGAAGCCTTTAAAAGGGAAAGCCAATACCAGCAGATGATTGTTGTTGGCACATACGTCGTCGCCGAGTGTACCACCCCAGATGAACTTGGTGACAAAGCAAGAAACACTGCAAAGCAAATGGCAGCAGATATAGTAAGCAACGAATAGGCGCCCATTCGAGGCAATAAGTTGGTTGGATGGAAATTCTATGCACACACACAAATCCACGATGGTTAGGGTGTGATGCCCTCTGAGGAGGGCAAAGCAGTTCTTATCCACTCAAAGACTTGACTTTCTTACTATGAACACAGGCATGTCTCTCACTTCTATCAGGCGCATTGAGTCATTCAAAACCTTTTTACCTACATGAGAGTTTAGTATATTTGGCTTATTTGAGGCTCAACTGTGAAGTTTGAACGTCCTGCAGGTTCCGTAGAGAGCATTCCAAGAGATTGGATAGACAGCAACCTTCCCAGATGCCCCTTCTGCAAACTGTCTTCTCTGTGGGAGTCTGCAGAAGAATCCAAAGCCTACGATTTTTCTGTAGGAATCTCTGGGTTCATCACAAGAAAGCGTTGTTTTTTCCGATGTCCTAATTGCTTGAGCATTATTTCCGCCTCACAACCTGCAGTCACAAAGAGTGGATTTCTGTATTGGTTAACAAGCAAAGGTATCAGAATAGAAAGCGTTGGAAACAATGAAAAACTCAAACATCTCATTGGAAAAAAACATCCTTTAGCAACTCTTCAAGAATGGGCTAAGTAGGAAAATGTGTGTGCATAGAAATTCTATCCCAAACCCAAAAATCTCATATACGCCTAAATGTATATGGTGATAACGTTTGCAGGTGTGAACAGAAACCAATGGGCGACAGACGCTCACTTTTGGAGCGTTTGGTGTTCGCCAACATTGGCTCTGTTCTTTTTCTGCCGTTATCACTAAAACCTTACACTGCTGTTTTCTGATTTAAAGATAGTAGTGGAAACAGAGGCATTTTCCGAGAATTTTCTCGGCGTGTTGCCTTGGAAAAAGGAAGCATAGTTTTCGCCACTTAGCCTAAGCTAAACCACTACAAAGTGAGTAATCGTTTTCCATAAAATACAAAAAAGGGGAGTTTGCGGATGACATAGCGCGCGCTTCTCTATTGTCGGCTCGTGTAGGGCACCTCGCCCTATCTACGGTACAATGGTAGCTTGGGATACGTGACTTATCTCGTTTAAATTTCTCAAAATTCAAATTTAAATCTTGTGAACGCATTATTATGCACGGAGGTGGGCAGTTGGCTCATAAAGTGTGGGATGGGCGTCATCTCACAAGAGAGCAAATAGAATCTTTTCTTAAAGAGGCTAAGACAGCAAGATTCTGCAGTCATAATGATGACGGAACTATACATGCGGCTCCTGTCTGGTTCAAATATGAGGATGGGAAAATTGTTATTCTAACACCAGCTCATAGCTGTAAAGCCAGAAATGTCAAACATAACAAGAATGTTTCGATCCTGATTGACACGGAAGAACCGACCAAAGGAGTCTTGATCTACGGTACAGCAGAGGAGCGTACGCTGGATAATGAATCTGAATTGGAGCCTGCTGCTATCTCAATGTGTGAGAAATACATGACAAAAGAAAAAGCAAAGCGCCTTGCCTTTTACTTCATCCCTAAGCTAACAAGTTGGGTGAAAATAACAGTCACACCAAAACGCATAGTATCATTCGACTACACAAAAGACGAGGTGGAGGAAGCGCGTTACATGAAGCGTATTGGGTTCGTGGGTTCGTCAGAGAAGGACGTTTGATTTGGCTTGTGTATTTGGGTTTGGGATAGAAATTCTATCCTCCTCATATCAGAGCAACAGAGACAGAGAGCACACTATATAAAGCCATGAAAAACGTGAAAACTTGATTTCTCCGCAAATCGTTAATGCAGCTTAGGAAGACATAATGTATCGTCTTTAAAGCGCACTGCTCTGTCCTGTGTGGGAATAAGGGTTTGAAGAACCCAAGCAGTCTAGGAAGCAGACTATGGTTCTGGTTAGGAGTTATCTTGATTGCAATAGGAGTTTGGATGGTAATCGGATTGCTTCCAATATCATTTGTTGCCTCCATCGTATTCTTTGCTCCAATTGGCGGACTTGGCCTTCTCATCGGCTATAAGTTAAAGAGAATTCGCAGCACCCTTTTATGGGGGCTTGGAGTAGCTGCTTGGGGATACCTTTGGTATGCAATACATACAGACTTGGAACTTCAATTTCATACCGCAACAAACTATTATACAAAGACAACCATGACCCTTTTCTTCTATTCGTTGATAACCGTAGTTCCTATTGCTGTGTTAGAGACTTTAATTATTGCTTGGCTTGCACGAAAGAAGCTTTCTCCAGACAGCAAAACTTTGTCTGCGTTCTTCAAACTTGTCCCTTTCACCCTACTGATAGCAACACCGTTCATCATTGGAGGTCTATCTGACTATAACTACAGGGGTGACACGAATCCTCAGGTGATGAATCTAAGAATCGCAGATAAATGGATAGACCGCGATATTGAATGGGCCACTGAAGAGTTGTATGATGTATTCATACTGAAAGGCGAAACACTTGATGGGAGTTCATGGTTTTCCTTTCCAGTTAGTGCTGACTTCTACAATGAACATGACATTGGAAGCTATTGCTGGATAAGCGTACATAACGGCGCTCTGGGATACCCGTACATATCCCAAGAACATGGTGACTGAATAGCGCGCATCTAAGAAGGAAGGAAATAGAAATTCTATGCACACACATAAAGAAGGAAAAAGACCCGAAACCATCGAATCTGAGACCCTACCTACCAAAGAAACGCACCCGCAGTATGACTTCTTTTATTGTCCCTCTAAGACGTTTGAAGAAGTCTCAGCATATGTTAAGGCAATGACTGGGTTAGCATGTGGAGAAGGCTAGCTCTACTCAAAGAAAGAGCCAAAGAACAAAGACCTAGGCTTCACAACCAAAGACTTTAAAGTATTTTCAAAGCAATTGGAAGCTTGTCAGAGGTATCTATTATGTCTGTGTTAAGTAAAATTTCTTATTTTCAAAATAGACGTGATGAAGTCCCCAACAAAGAACTTGCCAAAACGCTTGCTGAAACCGAGAATAAAGCTGGAATCGCAGAACTTGTGGCAAATCTAAAACACAAAAACAAAAGCGTTCAGAGTGATTGTCTTGGGGTTCTCTACCATGTAGGCTATGTGAAGCCTCATCTAATCGCTGACTATGTGGAAGATTTTCTCGCTCTTCTCAAAAGCAAGAACAACCGACTGGTTTGGGGTGGAATGATCGCACTCTCTACAATCGCAGACTTGAAACCGAAGGAAATATGCGCTAATCTCGATGCAGTCAAACATGCAATTGACAAAGGCACACTCATAACTGTTGTATGGGGTGTTAAGACCATAGCGAAAGTTGCATCTTCCAGCAAATCATGCAAACCAGATGTCGTACCTATCCTACTTTCTCAATTAAAGAACTGCATATCACGTGATGTGGCGATGCATTTTGAGAATAGTCTTCCAGCGATAGATGATGAAAACAAAGCCATGTTCCTAAGAATAGTAGAAGATAGAAAAAAGGAAATGACACCTTCACAGCTGGCTAGACTCAAGAAAGCAATGAAAAATCTATAGCCCACAGTTGTGACTCAACCTGATACCTGTTAGAGAGATTATAGGATCTTAATTGAAAACAAGGTGAAAATAGACATCGGACTATGGTCTCTCTTTCCTTCGGGTCTTAAAATATTCAGAGGCTATCATAGACAAAGGAGGAATGAGACCAATAATAAGTAGCAACGCTAGACCTATTTGCCCCATTACGATAAAGTCTATTATCAGATAAATCCAAAACACAAGGGTCATTATAACGAAGCCTTCAGCAAAATCAGCTAAGAGACCCATTTTTACCATTGCTTTAGTCTCTGTCTCTAAAAGTAAACATTATTCACCCAGAATCCTAATCACCGGGTCTCCTTTCTATTTTCTGATAGTTATGCTAGGTTGAGAAGTAAGTAGTTTAACGACTTTTGTTCCGTCCTTGTCGTAGGTCAGTAGGTTTGAGAATAGTCCTCTTATCTGAGAAACCACTTCAGGCTCGTGGGCGTTGGTGTTGAGCAGAAAGATGACAGTTACCCTTTCTGAAGCCAACATGTCCAGCACTTGACGCAGAAAGATGAAGGCTTTCTTTGGCTCCATCGTTGTTAGTAGTTCTGAAAGTATGTCAAAAACAATGCAGACTTTGGCATCAGCATAGGTTTCTAGCACCTTGCTAAGGGCGTCTAGAACTAGAGACGGACTTTTGGCGGGCAAGAGCATCTCATTCTTTGAAATCACCTGAGGAGTGGACGCTGAAATCGATGTTAGGAAAAACCTAATTGCTGGCTGTTCGGCTAGATGCATGTAGAGAGGGCTTGTCTTAGAGGTAAAAACAATTACAGGCTCAACATTGGCCATGCTCTCCCTTGCTAGGCAGTTGGCTACGCTCTCGTAGTTGGACACAGGGTCATACTCCAGCAGAATCTTGCAACCGACTGATCGTTCATGGTCTAAGCCTATTGACCCCGAGAACAAACTGGCATCTTCAATAAGGTCGATGAATCTTACGGGTGCCAGTTCTCCTCTGCCAAAGGCTCTCAGCAGTCCATTGACTTCTTGCTCTGGCATATGTTCAACATTGATGGCGTTGACTTCCATTATGAAAGGTACAAACACTACTCCCACTGCTTCTTCAGACACTGCCCACTCTGAAATTTTTGGGTCATCCCATCTCGGGTCAAACCAATAATCCGAAATGAATTTCTGCCAATTCCCATCAACAAAAGAAAAGTCGCCAAGGTCCATAACGTTTCTTACGTGCTTGTATCCTCTCTTCTTTACCTCAACCCACCACCTTAAATTTTCTAAAATCGCTTGCTCATAGTCCAATTTGCCATTTGGCATAAAATATTGGGTTAAGCTATAAAGCACCAAAGCACCATCTTTCGCATATTTTTCAACATCAATTCCATATTCCTTAAGCTTAGTCTTAACGGTTGCATCTTCCTCGTCTGGATAACCATACCAAACTGCATCACCATTCTCAAGACCATCACGTATGAATGATGCGAAAACCTTCATCTTATCAGAAGCTGAGGTGTACGTTATAAAAATCGACTCCCCTTCCCTAACGTTTAGAATAGAGCTTGCTCTCAAAAAATCAGAGGTAACAGAATGTCTCGACCCTCGCCTTAAAGAGTCCAGAATATTCAATACAGGCATCTTGCATCGCTATTCAATTAAAGATTCTCCAGACATATTTGGCATTTCTGAACCTCCAGTCAATATCTTAGCAGAATAGTTTTACCTATACATGTGAGCTTATGTAAGCATTTTCAACAGTCCCCTCTTGGACGAGTCCCAAACTCTAAGGCTACTGGTTCTCCCTTTTTTGTCAAAGCTCAAAACCACATCCCAGTCAAGTCTGCTGCGCAAATCATAAAAACGGAACAAAAAACATACATGTATTCCCATCATAAGGAGGTGATTATCCTGAAGTTCGGCGACATGGTCATAGCAGTAGCGTCAATACTCATAATCTTCATCCTCTTATTGTTTCCTTTAACATTAGTATTCACTCCAGCCCTAGGCAACTACGCAGGATACGAACTAAGCGCGTTTGTCTCCTTCATCCTCAGCGCCATCATCGTCGGCTACATCTACACTCAAAAGATTTGGGAAGAAAACAGAACAAAAACAATCGCAAAAAAGCCGTCTTATTAACAATTCTCTTCATGTTTATGGTCTACATGGAATATGCTGCCACAGACTGGACCCCAATGATCAAAGAAGACTACCTAAAAGCCAACCCCACCGCCGACCCGTCAGCATTCGACTGGTACATGATCGAAACGTTGGCACTCACCATGGAAAAATTCGTCGACATCGTCCTTGTTCTTGCTCTTACTTTTATCGGGCTCTACATCGGCTCCACGATCAGAAAACCAGCAAAAACCTAAAAACACACGCACATCAAACGCAGAGTACATCTGTGCTGCCATCGCATGCAGCTACGCCAAAGGAAATGCCCAAAAAAACAATGGAATTCGAAGAGGCAGAGACACCAGCGAAGTCACTGGAAATGATAGGCAACAGAATCATCTAGAAGATAAGCAATTGTATTAATTGTATACGGATAAATTAATTAAAAAGGAATTTTTTAGCTCTTTTCTAACTCCAGAATTTTCTTTACATCCTTCTTTAAAACGGGAATCTTATTCTTAACAATATCCCAGAGAATGTCAAAATCAACTCCAAAATATTCATGAACGAGAACATCGCGAAGACCTGAAATTTTTCTCCAATCCACAAAAGGCGCTCTTTCTCTAACAACTTCAGGTATGTGTTTTGCAGCTTCTCCTATAATTTCCAAATTCCTAACCACGGCATCCACTCGCAGATTATCCTTTATGAAATCTTCAAATGCCAAATCACCCACGTATTCATCAATCTTGGCAATCGAGGAAAGAATATCTTTAAGGTAAACCCTAAAATCTCTCTGCATATTTTACCTCTCTGAGGACTCGATCTCTAATATCTGGCTTCAAAGCATCAACAATCACTAAATCCACCTTTCTGCCAAAAATTTCTTCCAAAAGGAATTTCAAACCCATATAGTTGTCGAAAGTCTTAGCCCCTTTCTCAAACTCAACAAGAACATCAATATCACTAACTTCTTTTTGTTCACTCCTCACAAAAGACCCAAAAAAGCCGATGCGCCTGACACCATATTTTCCCTTCACATCATATCTGCTTATCATTTCCAACGCATTGTCTATGTTCATATTTTCTTTACTCACCTTTTCATCAATTCTCTTCATCACAGCCCTCTCCGTTTACATTATGTATTAAATTCCTCAAACTCAAATCTTTTGCCTTCAACTCAATGCTCCAAGCATGAAAAAACGGCGCTAAACAAAAAGCCTTACAACCAACGAGAATGAAGACAAGTCTTACTTCTTTTGTGTTCTGGCTTAAAGTCTGTTATAGTTATGCCCACAACCTCGTTGTCCGCTAATCGATATACTACTCCGTCCTCAACCTCAACACTGTCCTTGGCTTCCCTCGGCTTTCCAAAACTAATATAGAGCACGTCAGCTTCCTCATCATAGTCAAAATCAATTTTCTCCAAGCTTATCGCCAGTTTCTCCAAACCACTTCGCCCTTAACAGTCAAGTCTGTTGCACAAATCATAAAAACGGAACAAAAAACATACATGCATTCCCATCATAAGGAGGTGATCATCCTGAAGTTCGGCGACATCATAATCGCAGTAGCATCGCTAATCGTAATCATCATCTTCATCTCCCTTCCCCTAACATTAGTGTTAACTCCAGTTCTAGGCAACTACAACGCATTCGAGCTCAGCGGGTTTGTCTCCTTCATCCTCAGCGCCATCATCGTCGGCTACATCTACACTCAAAAGATCTGGGAAGAAAACAGAACAAAAACAATAGCCAAGATAAGCGTTCTAGTCGCAATTCTCGCCATGTTCGTAACCCTCCTCGAGAACGCTACCGTGGAATGGGCTCCCTACATCAGAACAGATTACTTAAAAGCTAACCCCACCGCCGACCCGTCAGCATTCGACTGGTACAACATCGAAATGATGGCACTAGGCTCGGAAGTTTTCCTCACCGTCGCCATCATGCTTGCTATCACTTTCATCGGGCTCTACATCGGCTCAATGCTAAAGAAACCAACAAAAACATAAAACCCAGATCGAACCCACAGCCAGATAGCACGTGAAATTTACTTTTTAATCTCTCTTTCCTCAATTTCTCTAATTATCTTTTGCAAGTCTTTTTCAATGTCCTTTTCTAATGGCTCAGGTTTGTGCTCCTCAAGAATTTTTTTTGCCACGCTTCTAGCGGCTTCACGAATGCTCTTGGAGCCGGATTGTACCCAGTGCTCATATTTTTCTCTGTTGAAAATCTTTGGGAAGAAGTATTCTTTTGTGATGAAGTTTCTGGTGTGCTCCTGCGTTAGGTAGTGTCCTCCTGGTCCGACCTTTCTAATTATATCTACAGCCAATGTCTCATCGCTGACGCAGATCCCATCCATAATTCTTCGAACCATCCCGATCATGTCGTTGTCCAGAACATATTTCTCAAAGCTAATTGAGAGCACCCCTGGCTCAACACCTCCACTCGAATAAACATAGTTGGTGCCAGCTAAGGCAACCATTAACAGCGTCATCATGCTCTCATATCCAGCTTGAGCGTCAGGAATTTTTGACTCAGTGTAGCCCCCGCTTCCTCGACTCGCCATTCCGTAATATTTAGCAATTTGCGTAGAAGCTACGTTAATCAATGCTGCTTCTGGAGAACCCAAAGCAGGCTGCGCAGTTCTTTGATCTAGGATCCCAGAAATACAACCGTAGAGTATTGGAGGCCTGTGCTGAGGGCTAGCCGCGAGCTGGGCAACCACTATCCCACTGAGATTTTCAGCATTTTGCTGAACCAGAATTCCTGCCAAGGTTGCGGGACCGGTGGCACTTCCCATAACCTCGCTGCCAAAGTGAATTGGGAGGCCATGTTTTGCGTACACTATTGCGCTTTCTATGAGGTCTTTCGATAGCATCAATGGACTGACAGGGTTGACATGACATCGTGTCATCGGGTTTCTTCTCAGTTTCTTGATGTCTCCCATGACCGCGCAAGCCAGTTTGATGCTGTCTAACGCTTGGTCTTTTCCTTGTCCAGCTTCCAACAATCCGCAAGGTTTGTCGGTATTTTTTAGAGTTCTCAGAAAGTTACGCGCATTCTGAACCGCTTCAGGGAGCCCTATTTCTTCAATCATACCACCAACGCCCGCGCCAGCAATATCTATGTTTTCCAGAGCGTCTGTCAGCTTGACGAGATCCTCGAAGTCTTTTATTTTTGCGTGCCTCCTCTCGCCATTGATGTCCAAAACGTTGGGAGGACGACCAGCTGCGGCAAAGTAAACTCTGTTGCCTTCAAGCCTACAGTATTTCTTCGGATTTCTACCGCATAACTTAAATCCATGGGGCGTTTTCCGTATGGCCTCTTCTACGAGATACGGTGGAATCCACACGCGTTCCTCTTTATAGTCTACATCTGCTCCAGCTTTATCTAAAATTTTCAGGCCTTCACCTGAATGCACAGCAACACCAGTGTGTTGGAGTACATCAAGAGATGCATAATGAACATCACGGATTTGGTCTTTGCTCAAGACCTTGATTTGGCCACCTCTAACTCCTTTCGCGTTCATATTTCAAAGCACTCCTAGGCTGATGCCTTTATGCCCACGATAATTTATTATTTTAGGGAGCGCGCGCTAGCATATGATAAGAAACATAAACTAATAGCGCGCTTTGGTTGGAATTTTAGGCTGTGAGCAGTTTCTTTTTCGCTATTATTTTTTCTATGTCTTTTTTGGCGTCTAGCTTTTGGAATATTTCTAGTGCTTGGTTGAGGAGGTTGTTGGCTCTTTCTCTGTCGCCTTCCTGATCTCTTTCTAGATAAACGCGAGCGTATTCACAGAGGACAAATTTAGCGAACCAGTAGATGTACCATCGCCTTGCATCTAGAGCCTCATGCTCCCGAAGGCTCTTTTCAAAATGCTCGATAGATTCTTCCCATTTCTTCTGAGCACGAAACAGCATTCCTCTTAGCGCATCCGCGACAGCGATGAACTCTTTATCCTCTACTTCAACAGCATACGTGTGCAGATCGTCAATTAGGTTTTTGGCTTTCTCGGATTCTCCAAGCTCTATGTACGTCCAAATAAGATATCGAGAGACCCACATTTGATCGAGCTTATCTCCAGCTTTTTCATAGACTTCATACATTTTTTCAAGGAATTCTCTTGCCTTGGCATATTCCCCTCTGTCAAAATGTAGCCATCCGAGACCCCAGTAACCCATCGCAATTGATTCAAAAGCGTTTAGCCTTTGGGAAATGCTCAAAGCTTCCTTGTAGCATTGTTCGCTCTCGTCCCATTCTCCCAATACCTGATGAGCATATCCAAGACCAATCATAGAAAAGGAAAGGTTAGGCATGTTGCCAGCTTTCCTATCCAATGCAACTGACTCCTCCACTAAGGAAACTGCCTTGTTCATATTTCCCATCCAAACATACCTAAGTGCCAGATGGGTGCCAATGAAAGATTGGTAATTGATATCTCCCACCTTTTTTGCCAGTTCGAATCCTTTCTCGCAACATTCCAAGATTCTTTCATATTCTTCTGCTGGAAGCGTTGCAGCGAGGTTATTATATATGCGCAACGCCGTCTCCATATAACCGTTGTCGAGTGCTATTTTCAAAGCTCTCGCATAGCATTCAATGGCTTTCTTCGGTTCAGTATAACCAAAAATTGTTCCCATGCTGGCGTATGAACTTGCGATAACTTCGTAAGCGTTCAGTTTTTTGGCAAGCTCAAGCGCTTTCGCAGCCCAAGAAAGAGCTTTAGTCATATCTCCGATACGGTAATACATGTGAGCCATATCCTCATAGAGGCCGGCTAATTCAACGCTTTCAGGCTCGGCTTCCAAAATCTTCAAAGCCTCGTCGTGATGCCCTTTAGCCTTTTCGTTGTCGCCTATCTCTTCCCAAAGAACGTTCGCTATTTTACGGTGCAGTCTTGAAACGTTTTCTTTTTCATGCAGTTGTTTCCACAAGAGCAACGCTTCATTCCAATACTTCATGCAGGCATCATATTCTCCAACAATCTTTTTGATGTCTCCAAGTCTCTCAAGAACCGATCCTTTTTCCCGAAACTCACCTTCCTTCTCTTCAAGAAGCTTGAGAGCAGACTGGAAGTAGGAGGCAGCCTCGCTGTTGGCATAAATCTTCGCAGCTTTATCTCCAGCCTTCAAGAAATAGTCAAGTGCCTTTTCTTTGTCTCCACTCTCAAGAAAGTGTAATGCTAATTCTCCTAGATGTTCATCTATCTTTTTAGCGTACGTCTTCTCTAAGGCGCATCCGACTGCGCCATGAAGCTTCTTATGCCTTAAATGGCTAACTTCCTCATGCACAACATCTCGAATTACAATATCAGCAAAGGAGTACACGTCTTCTCCGCGAATCACCCTCTCCTTAACCAGTCCGGTCTTGAGCATTCTCTCCATTACTTCAAGCGTTTTATCCTCTTCAAAGCCGGTAACTCCGCACAAAGCCTCAAAACTGAAATCGTTTCCAACAAAAGAAGCCATAGTCAAAGCATTTTGACATTCATCATCTAACCGACTTATCCTCGTCTTTATGACGCTCTTAACGGTTTTCGGAAACTCAATCCTTGAAACTTCCTTAATCTTCCATTTATCCTCCTCACGGTAGATGACTTCTTCTTCCTTCAGAGACTTTATCACCTCTTCAACAAAGAAGGGGTTGCCCCTTGTCTTTTCATAGACCAGTTCACAAAAATCTCTCGGAACATCGTCCTGTTCCAAAATCCGCCTAATCATCTCCGAAACATCATCTAAAGACATGCGTTTCAACTGGACAGATCGAAGCAAACGTTCCCTATTCAATTCTGTCAAGACAGGAGACAAAGGATGCATCTCATCAACGTCAGTATCCCTGTAAGCACCGAAAAGAAGCAGAGGCTCCTTAGAAACACCGCGAGCCAAATAATGCAACAACAAAAGCGAAGACGGGTCAGTCCACTGCAAATCATCAAGAACAACCAGCAATGGAGCTTCTTTAGAAATGTTGGTGACAAACTGCGAAACCGCCTCAAAAAGCCTGTCACGCCCGTGCTCGGGACTTATAGGCAGAGACTGAGGAAAAACCCCAAACTTTTGCTTAAGCTCAGGAACCAGCTCAGAAACCTCGCCCGGATAAAAACCAATCACCCTGTACAATTGCTCACGAGTGCAAACCTCCAGGTAATCTTTAACCACCTCCTTCCAGAGAACATAAGGAGGAACACCATCCATCCTAAACAACGCCGGGCATCTCCCATATAAAACCTGCATTCCGCGCAAACGTGCGTAGGCTCCCAACTCTCTAGCTAACCTTGTTTTACCAATCCCGGCCTCTCCACGTAGAAAAACAACACCGCCTTCGCCACGAACCGCTCTATCAACAACCTCTCTAAGAAGACCCAATTCCTCAACTCTATCGATGAGCTGAACCTCTCTTACGGCAGTAGGACGAGGACTCGGAACAACAATGACTGGTTTACGAGAAGGAGCATAAACTTCCCTCAAAAATTCCTCAGCAACATCCCTCAACACCTTAAGCAAATCCGCCGTGGATTGATATCTCTTCCCTGGCTCCTTTTCCAAAAGCTTCATGATGCACTCAGCCAAAGCCGGAGGAACCTTCGGATTCAGCCTGCTCGGCGAAACGGGATAGTCATGAATATGGCTAAAGATAATTTTCACAGGGTCTTCGCCGGGAAAAGGCGGTTTCCCAGTCACCATCTCGTAGAGCACTGCACCAAAGGAGTAGAGGTCAGATCGAGCGTCGGCTCCTTTTCCCAACGCTATTTCTGGCGCCACATAGGCAACCGTGCCCACTATTATTCCGTCTTGCGTTATGCTGGGTTCACCTAACATTTTAGCCAAACCAAAATCCATCAGTTTCGCAGTGCCCTCTTGGGTAATCAGGATATTTTCCGGTTTAACGTCTCGATGCAGAACGCTCTGAGAGTGCGCATACTGGAGAGCACTGCAAACATCTATGCCAGTTCTTAAGACGGTTTGAATGTCGCATTTGCCTTCAGGATATGTTCCCATAAGCTCGCGAAGGCTCATTCCATCAACAAATTCAAAGACAAAAAACTGTTTCTCATCGTCTTTCCCAATGTCATAAATGGAAACAATGTTTGGATGATTAAGCTTCGCTATAGCCTGTGCCTCGCGCATAAAACGAGAATACGCCTCTTCGCTCAAAACTGCACTCTTAAGCATTTTAATCGCAACAACACGGTTCAAAACAGTATCTCTAACCTTGTATACGACGCCCTTTCCACCCTCACCAAGCTTCTTTAAAACAGCATACCTGCCATTCTGTAAATGTTTAAGAGATGACAAGAAATCTTCTCCATACTAACCTCTAGTAAGCATTTTCTATTTCACTGTACAATCTTAAAAGCATATCCCAAATCATCTATATTCTTTCTAGAAGAGAATTTTGATTTTTCAACATGGTGTTCTAAAGTATAGATTTAAGAACTAAAGTCAACCACACTCACTTGCGGTTTAATGGGCGGATAAAGTTGCCGTTCTCGTACGTGTTTAAGCGTTTGATTAGCTCTTGGCAGTTATACATAGCCCTTTTGCTAGGCATCATATTGGCATCAGTATTTTTCGCAGGCATAAACGTAGGTGCAGACACGGCCGCCAAACAAGCATTAGACCAAGCGCTCAGCCATGTTCCAGTTGACCTCTACGCGAGCGCCTACAGTTTCGTCTTATCTTCGAGCAACATAACTGACATAGCTTATAAAGTATCTAAAGTCGACGGTGTAAATGATGTGGAAGCCATTTCGCGAGTCTCCAGCTTCAGTCATGATAAGTTAGACGACGCGAATGTAAACTATAAAGGCTTTAGAATCGTTGGAATATCAAACAAGTCGCATGTTTATGACGGTTGGATTGGCGGCGTTCCCTCTTGGGAAGAGAACAAAACCTACATTTGGGCAGACTCCTCTGACGCTGACCTATGGGAAGTGGGAAGCGTAATTTCACTCAACATAACTATGCCTTTTCTCAGATACGAAAACTTCACGGAGGTGAAATTGCCAATTAATCTCACAGTAGCGGGTTTTGTCAGCCTTGAAGACAAGGCAGTATCCATGTTACAAGGCACGTATTCCTATATTCAACCATTTGGAATTGGTGGTCCAACCCAGTTTGTGACCTTGGCTCCAATCCCTGAGAACCTCTTGATCGTGAGCTGGGAGAAAACTTTAACGCCTCTGTTAGACACCGTTTATGAATTGTCTCCATCTTATAGCCCAATCAGCACCGACATCCTCGTTTTCGTCGACCGAAATTCTTTAGTCAGTGTCTGGGACATCCCAGGCTCTATACAAAGACTGAATGTTGTAAAGAATCATATTGACAACGAGGTTGGCAGATATGGCATATACACCTACAGTATGCTTGACTCCATTTTAACCATGTATAATGTTACGCTGAGCCTTATGCGCCTATCATTTATCGTGGTGTCTCTTCCAGTGTTTTTCGTGGCTTGGTATATGGGTACAACTGTTTCCGACGTTTCTTTCAACTTGAGACGCCGGGAAATAGGTTTACTGTTGACAAAGGGATTCTCGAGGAGGCAACTCCTTCAAATGTTTTTGAGTGAGGCTCTCCTAATAGGAGTGGCTGGAGGTTTTATCGGTTTTGTTCTGAGCCTGGCTTTAAATCCGTTATTTGTAAGAGCGGTTGGCGGCGAATTCGCTGGCACACCAATATTTGGAATCGACACCACCGTCTTAACCGTTGTATTCAGCGCGGTCATAACCATGCTAGCCGTTTTTAGACCTGCCAGAAGAGCCTCAAACCTAGCCCCAGTTGACGCCCTGCGAGAGTACATGTATGTTGAAGAGGTGAAGCCCTACAAGAAGCTGTGGCCGTGGGTCGCATTCATTCTTGGCTCATACAAAATGGTCATATTCCTCACCGGAGTAAACCTAATGACAGAAGTCCAGAGATTAGCAATGACTGGAGGAAACTTCCTCCTCATCATTCTAGTCGGAGTATGGGCTTTCTTTGACGTTGTCGTGCTAACATATATTGGACCGGTGCTCTTTTTCTGGGGGTTCACAAAAATCTTCATTCGCGGGTCATTGAAGTTTCAGGAAATCACTGCAAAAGCAGCCAAATTTTTAGGCGACTTAGGCGTGTTGGCCACGCGAAGCGTCCAAAGGAATCCAGCGCGTGCCGCTTCCATCGCCTTTTTGATAGCCTTAATCATAGGTTATGGCGTTCAAATCACTGGAACCTTGGCCAGTGAGCAAGACTATAACATTCGCGTTGCCTACGCCAACGTGGGTGCCGACGTGAGAGTTGAACTAGGTTCTTCAGTCAATGTTTCATCCATACGGAATTTGATGAACACAATACGCAACAATGTGTCAGGTGTCGCATCAACAACCGTTGAATATTCTTTCTATGGGACATCCAGCTTTGGAGGATTGCAACTAACAACTGTGAACACAACTGACTGGCTTAACACTGCTTACTACGAAGGCGGTTGGTTCAGCGGAAACGACCTCGACACAGCATTTCAACACCTATCGTTAGACAACCACACCATTATTCTAGACCGGGACGTTGCCGAGCGCAATAATTTGAACGTGGGTGATGAGATTAGGGTAGGTTTCAGCTGGGAAAAGTTTGAGGGTGAACACTTTTCAGAAGATTTAACCATTGTTGGATTTTTCGGAGTTAAGCGCCCCGAGTCACCCATATTTGGACCTGTTGAAATATACACTTCCCGGTCTTATGTTCCTGAGGGATGGTTCCATGAGTTGAGCCAAGCTATCGCAAACTCTTCCTCAGCCATAGTATTGGTAAAATTAGACAGTGGAACAGACGGAGCAACCGTGGCAAATCAAATTCGAACGCTCGCACCCAGAAAAACCGTGTATTCAGTGGCCGAGCAACTTCATCAGCAACAGAGCAACTTAATGTACACAGGAATTCTAAACGTTCAACGCTTAGGCGTTGCATTCGCCATTTTAGCAGCATCCATTGGAACCGCCCTGGTAACGCTTGTCAGCTTAAAAGAGAGACAACGAGAAGCATCAATAATGAGTGTGCGTGGTCTCTCCTTCAAACAGTTGACAGTTATGCTCTTAACCGAAAACTTGGCTGTTGTCACTTTTGCCGTGCTAATCGGAGCTATAGCAGGGCTAATAATAGTCTATGGAAACGTTGTTTCCTTCAGTTCTACCGCTCCATCTTTCGTCGCAAAACGCTTGGTCTTTCCACCTGATGCGTTGTTAACCATATTCACCTATTTGGGTTTGGTGTTTGCCTCAACCATTGTGCCAGTCATATTCATGGCAAAAAGGTACATTTCAAGGTTAGAAAGGGTGGTTCGACAGGTTTGAAAGGCGCAGAAATAACTGTTAAAGATCTGATTAAGGTGTATCGCCTCGGCAAGGTGGAAGTTCAAGCCCTACGTGGACTAAGCATGTCTGTTAAAGAAGGTGAAGTGGTCTCAATAATAGGACCAAGCGGAAGCGGAAAAACCACACTGCTCAACATTGTAGGCGGATTGGATGCTGCAACCGCTGGCGCAGTCAAGGTCGGCAACCTAGAAGTGACAGCGCTCTCTACAGCGCTACTTATCGATTACCGACGAAAAACAGTAGGTCACATCTTCCAAACACTCAACTTGATCCCTACGTTAACGGCCGCAGAAAACATTGAGTTGCCAATGATTGCAATGAACATGTCTAGAAGCAAACGAATAGAACGGGTCAAAACACTGCTCGAAGTTGTGGGTTTGACCGCTAGGGCAAGCCACAAACCCGACGAGTTGAGCGGCGGTGAACAACAACGTATCGCTATGGCTTCGGCTTTGGCGAATGACGCTCCTGTTATTTTGGCGGATGAGCCGACTGGAGAGTTAGACACGGCCAACGCTCAGATTGTTGTTGAGTATCTTGTGAAAATAAGTCGAGAATTAGGCAAAACCATAGTCATGGTGACGCACGACCCGAACGTGGCAAGACACGCGGACAGAATATTACGCATCGAGGACGGTACCATTAAGACAGCGCTCACGCCAGCCCAAATTTTGGAGCCCGTGGCGGCTGTCTCCTATGTTGACCAGCTTAGAGCCAGACTAGCTGACATAGACGCTCAGCTCGAAAAGCTAGACAAAGACTTCAAGGCTGGCAAGATAAGCGGCGACGAATACGCTGAGCAGAGGCAGAGACTCAAACAAACCCGGGCTGGATTACAAGACGAGTTACACCGCATGGGCGTAGTTATGTAGGTTCATTCACGGTTGGTGAGAAACGCGTGCTAATTTTGAAATTGTATGCCACCTAGGGCGTTCTTTTTTTCTTAACTCCAAACTTCGCGAATAGAGCGGTCACAAACGCTATGAGCCCCAGAATGTGCGCCATCGGATAGCCTACATCAGAACGTCGACTAAACGCAACCAAACGTCACCCTGAACATAAGCGTCAAAAACTCTAACAGCCATAGCCGCGGTCAATGAAACAAGAACAACAATCAACAGGTAAAACCTCAGACTACGTCTCCTCACTTGAACCCCACTTTCCAAAGTGGCATCATCTCCCAAGCACGCGCTTAAATTATTAATGCCCACACACAATCGCCACCCCTACTGATTGTTCGTGACTTCGGCAGAGATTAGTGGCGGGCTGGCGCCCGCATTGAACAAGCACACAACAGAAAGAACCTTGCGTGTGCGCTGTATATCCATTTTCAGAAAGGATATACTCTGAACCTTATGGAATTAAATACACATTAATAATCTAAGCACACACAAGTTTAAATAGGTCATGCGTCAACTCATCTGACACGCGAGAATTAGAATTCCATGAGAATGCTAGTTTTCCGTTGACTATACATGGAGGTGTAATTCGATTGTCGTATAGAGAAAAACGAGAAATGCACAAGGCTGTATGCGCTGATTGTGGTCAAGAATGTGAGGTTCCTTTCAAACCTGACGGAAGCAGACCCGTATACTGCCGAGAATGCTATTCTAAACGAAGACCCCCGAGAAGATATTAAGCTTATTAGCTGAAATCTTCGGTCCGTCTTACACCCTTTTTCTTTTTATCAATTCCATAAAGAAGATTGCTCCTTCTCTCAGAGAGCAATTATCGGCCATAGAATCACCTAGATTTTTTGCTTCTACCAGCAGTGAAGGTTATAGATTCAAGTGTTGAAAGAGTGCTGTCTCTTCTCGCTCCCTTCTTCACCGCCTCGACGTCCACCTTACTGAACTTCAAAATAGCCCTCACATCTTCCTCGTCCTTCAAAGCCCTCTCTCGTGGCACGGTTGCCTTAATCATCCTCAACTTCGCCAAAATCAAATCCTCAGGCGCCTGATAAAAAGTCGGCAAACCCAAGATACTGCCCGCCCTTTTCTCCAGTTTCCTCTCCCTCGAAAATATAACGTCGACACTAAACGACGACCTGCGATCTTTAAACGTGGCTATCCTATAACTCGACTTGAGCGCCGCCTCAATTTTTTTCTCATCAACCCGTACGCCAGCCTGCTTCAAAGCCGAAACAAGCTTAACCCTGTCGCTCACTGTCACAACCCTAACCAAAACGTCAACATCCACCGTGGTGCGAGGAACCCCATAAAAACTCGCAGCCAACGCTCCAGTAAACACATAATCTAAACCAGAAGCGTTGAAGCCACTAACAACCCGCTTAACGAAACCGTTGAAGGCCTCCAACCCTAAACCTCACGTCGCCAACGCCGACGCATCCGCTTCGCATACTCTAATCTTTCCCGAAGCTTCTCCAAAAGCTCCTTTTCACCGATGCCGGGGTGCTCAGTCCTAATACCTTCGGCACAAACGCTAACACAAACGTCAGTCATCTCAATCGCCATATTAACCCTGTCTTCAGGCCTCAACCGTCGCAAATCCAATCCAATTGCACTCTTCAAACAACCTAATAAGCGTCGTCAACCTTAAGAAACTACCTCACAAAAAAAATGAAAATCGAAGAATCAAGACACAACAAAGTCATTAAAATGATCGGCCACAGAATCACCTAGAAGATATCAGTCAAAAGAGAATAGCTATTGTATGAACCATTACTGCCTTTTAAGTTTCTTAGCCAAAAATCGAATGAGTGCAAACATGGATAACGCAACTGCTGAGAACAATAAGGCAAACGTAACTGGAATTAACATAAGACTGATTTCTCCAAGCACATCCCCAGTCAGAGTTAGATGGAACGAAGGCGTTCTATCAACAGCTATGTGGTAAAAGAGTGAGCACAGAATAAATGAGACAAAGGTCAATACAAACAAAACCATAATTCCGATTTTAAGTTTATTCATGCATGGACTCCCAGAACAACCAGCATTTTGTTTATGTTTTCAACTTCCTTCTAATTTCCATATCAATCATTCCTCCTTAAATTATTAATGCAACTTGAAATGTGCGTTGGGAAAATTATTAAACCAACCAAGCAATCAATTATTATGCCAAAGTTTCTTGTGAGGAGAAGTAAAGTTGGGAATCGACGAGTCTGCAGTGGGGGAGGTATTAAAGTCTTTTAGGAAAGCTAAAGTTAAAGAGGACAAGTGTGAAATCGAAGAAGGCGGGAAGATTTGGAAGATTCTAGTTAAGTATTTCGTCCATGGAATTGCATTCTCTCTGCTCTTCACTGTCTTAGGTATAGCATGGATTTTTGGTTTACTGGCATTGGTTATGATTGGTTCATTCCTAGGATTGATAATTGGACTTGGACTATTGATACTTATCGTTGGATTTGTCAACGCTGTAATAACCACACAGTTATGGTTCGCAGTCAAATCAGGATTCTGGGACATTCTGCTCCACGGTTTGGTTTTGTTCATAGCATTGGTGCTTGTAAATGGCATCTTCGTGATAGCGCCGTCCTTGGCTTTTCCAGGAATAGCAACAACAGTGGTTACTTTCATCATTGGATCGTTCATAGATGGATTTGTAGGTAAGAAGGTAGCTGGATGGTGGGAACAAGAATTCGAAGAAGAGGTTTCTCAAGCAGTTGAAGCAAAATGGACGGACAAAAAATTATAACACAAAAAAAGTAGCGCATCTTCATGGATAGGAAGTAAGGTAAACATCTTCATAGAATACGAATACCAAGCATAAACAAGCACATGCACCCGCCAGGGCGCCTTTAATCCGCTGCGAAGCAGCGAATCTCAATGAATCAGGGGGGCTTAAATTATTAATGCAAGTTGAAATGAAAATCATAGAGGAAATAAGGAAAAAGGAGGTTTGAAAATGACTGTTTTCATAGTAGAAACATATGTAGTCCAACCAGACAAACAAGAAGAGTTCATATCTGCACTGAAAAGAATTCTCAAATACAAAAAAGCGAATCCGCAGAATTTTAAAGAAATGAAATCAAAGAAAGTCTTCTCTCAAATGTTCGGTGGCAGCTCTGATGGGTATATTGAATTGAATGAGTTTGATACACTAGCAGATGCAGAAAGGTATTTGGCAAGAACATCGAAAGACGAAGGGTTCATGAAACTCTATCAAAAAGCTAGGCAACTTCTAGTCCCCACTACATACACCCAGACTGTATGGAACTCTGTCATGTAAGCCAAAGTTTCATAAAAGAAACCGTATCCTCTTCCTGATCTCTACCTATTTTGTCTTCATTGAATACCAATACAAAGCATAAACAAGCACATGCGCCCGCCAGGGCGCCTTTAATCCGCTGCGAAGCAGCGAATCTCAATGAATCTGATGGTGGTGCTTAAATTTAAATTATTAATGCCATAGAAACAAAATGGACAGAACTAACCAACAACGAAACCAAAAAGCTGCTCTCACAACTAAACGCCAAAACCACACAAATCCCAAACACAAAAGAAAACCTCCTAGGAATAATAGCGAAAAGAATAGAAAACAAAGAAAAACTAAGAACCGAAGGCTTCACCATCCTAGACCTCCAAGACATAGAAAACCTGGCCAAAAAAAACCATCCATCAAAGAAACAGTGATTCATTAAACACACGCGAATAAACCTTAGTTCTAGAGTAGACATGCCAAAAACCTTAAGAACAAAACGAAATCGAATTGTGAAAGGAGGGCACGCAATTGGTTTACTGCACAAAATGCGGCACCAAGAATGAAGACACCGCTACAGTTTGTGTGAAATGTGGAGCAACCCTGCAAACTGGAACCGTTGAGTCCCGAAGATACGAAAGGAAACGAATGGAAGAGGAATGCTTTGGACTTCCTCACGGTGGCATCATAGCAGGCATAGTCATCGGTGTGCTGCTACTCCTCTGGGGCTTTTTCACCCTTGCTCAACAAGCAGGCTGGATCACTCAGACACCTGAGCTCTGGCCAATCGTCATAGTCATTATAGGCATACTCATCATAGCAGGCGCAATTTACCGATTGGGACGCCGCCCCTAACCTTCGTCACTCAACAATTGCTCCTGAGACTGCAAGATTGCGAAGCGCATCGAGAGCAAATTCGCTCGTGATCCCATTGCGAAAACGATATCCTTGTCACAAGCCAAAAAATGCTCAAGACAACAATGAAGAAGTCAAGCGAAACGTTGCGATTCAGCTCTTCGATGCCTAACAGAATTAGAAACGCTCCGACAACGAAGAAGACGCCCGCAAACAAACGTACAACGCTGTTTTGAAGCACAGGCACCGAAGACTGCAACAGTCCCAACGCAACTCCCACAACACCAACCACAACAGCTAGCACCGCATTCTGTCCAATCTGCCAGTTTCCGAAGAAAAACATACAAACGCCCGGAAGCACAAAAAGCGCACCTAAGAACAACCCGGAACAAGTTGCACAAAACACTCTTCGACCCACAGTAAAAACATGCACAGAATAACCACTGCACTGAGGATGATGCCCCCGTAAAACAGAGGCAGCTCCACGAGAAATTCGTAAATGCGACCCTTTCTCTTGCCTCCCAGCCGCAAAGAACCCTGAACACGCGTTGGGAAAAAGCACAGCCAGAATCCCTAATATGCACACGACTGCAAAGGCGGAACCAATCAAAGGCTTTCGCCAAACAAATTCTCCCTGTGAAACCTGAGGATAAACTGCAAATAAGATCGCAAGGATCAATCCGAAAAATGAAACCGAGGCTTCAAAGAGAACAATCGAACCGCTGAGTTTGGAGTTGAGTCGCCGCAAAGTAACTCAGCTCAGACCAGACTCTTCAATTGCCTCAAAACGTTCTGACGAGCCATATATCGGTAGACTCTCCTCTTTATCTCATTTTTTGAGAACAACCCTTGAAACCTTCTACGCCAAGAACCAAAGAAACTGCGATAACATTGATAGAGCTCGTGTTGCAGCTCTTCCCGCGTCAGAGTTTCAGTCGGCATAATAGCGTGAACCATATCATAGTCAGCCCAGTTCCAATCTTCAATCCAACCGCTGCGCTTGGCTTCCTCGAAGAGGTCAGTTCCAGGAAAAGGCGTCAAAACCATGAAGATGGCTATGCCAGGGTCAAGAAAGTTGACAAACTCCCTCAAATCTTGGATTTTTCGAGCCGAATCATCGCGCTCTCCGACTATGCACGTTGCGTGAGTAAAAACGCCGTTCTTTTTTAGCAGCCTCACCGCCGTCTTACTGTCCTCAGGATCTGTTCCCTTACGGAAACCATCAAGAGTGGACTTACTGTGACTTTCGACGCCGAGCAGCAACCAATTGATCCCAGCCTTACACATTTTCGGCAGCAAATTCTCATTCTTCACAATGTCGTCGCAGCGTGCTTGCATGAAGATGGTTAAATCGTCTGAGAACCCACGCTCAATTAGCTGGTCACACAGTTCCTCCATGCGCTTACCTAAGCCAAAGTTGTCATCAGTTAACCATATGAGCCTGCTTCCATAATTGGCATAGAGAAATTCCACTTCCTCGGCAACTCGTTTCACAGACTTGTGCCTCCAAACGCCTTGCCAGTGTTTCCATTGAGAACAAAAGGTGCATCGGTGAGGGCATCCACGCGACGCTTCTATCATGCCGTATCTGGCTTTGCGACCAGTCATCATGGTGAAGTGATATCTATCAACGTATTCTTCAACAAAGTGATATCCCGGAAAAGGCAAGGAATCCATGTTTTCCATCAAAGGCCGAGACGGATTGTGCCGAATCATCCGTCCACGCCTGAAGGATATGCCTTCTATTTTCGAGAGTTCTGGTTTTCCACGCCCCTCGTCGACTGCTCTTACCAGTTCTACAAGCGTTTGTTCGCCTTCTCCCCTGACTATAACATCGATCTCCGGATACACCTCAAGGCTTTCATGAGCAGTAACAGTGAAGTGTTGCCCGCCTGTAAGAGTTAGAACGTCGGGTCTAATTTTCTTAGCTGCTTCTAAGGCTCGCACCGTCACATATGCATTACACGTTGCAAATCCGCTTGAGGCAACAACATCAGGATTGAAAGATTCGATGCGTCTCTCAAGCCCCCTCCAATCTAGTGCCATGGCCTGGCAATCGACAACCTCGATGTCCACGTTTCTGATCTTGGTTTCAAGATAGGCGGCGAGTTGAAGAATCCCATAAGGCGGTGGAAGATACTCACCCATAACGAACCAATAATCTTTCGGCGGCTCCACAAAAAGCACTCTGGTCAAGACAGTCAACCCCAAACTCTCATGCTCTCATGCGTATAATTTCAACTGCACATTTCCAAATTAAAAGCCTTAATCTTGAACCACACACGCCCTCTTTAGGCTTCATGGTTAAATTGTTTCCAGTTATTTAAGAGCCGTGCCAAATCCAATCGACTCTTCATTACTTCATAACTCAATGGAGACATCTGGGAAAATAAGAATAGCAATTCACCATTCAGGGCATGAATAAGCATATACATGACTTAACCGAGTAGGTTGAAGCCTGCCAATCCGCCTGTCAGCAGGTAGCTTGATATTACATAGCCTAGTAGGGCACCGCCGCACAGGTATGGCAGACCAGCCTGCGGTCTATCACCGCTGGAGACAAACGCCAGAGCAGCGAAGCCAACAACCGTGCCGAGCATAACAGACAAAGCAATGAGCAGACCGTTGCCGGATGGGAGGTTGGTGAAGGCTGACACCGCCAGGGTTCCGGGCATAACTATGTCGCCCAAACCCAGGAAGGATGCATGGCTCTCTTCTCGTTCTCCTTGCTCCTTCCGCTCCCTCTCCTTGAGTCTCTCCTTCAGGCTCCTAGTTTCCTTCAAGAATGAATATCGAAGTCTCCATGGAATAACCAACATAACAGGCAGCTTCAAGTCTAGAACTGTGTCAGCCAAGTCAACCATGTGCTTGGTCTGATACACCGAGATGGCATCATAAACCGCCAACACAATCAGTAAGGCAACAACCAGCGGAATAATCAGAGAAACGCCTAGCATCGCCATCGCTGCCAAGCCCACTAAGATGCCGCACACGTCGATGACATACCACTCAGGATGCTTGACCAACAAAACCAGTAGAGACGCAACTAAAACAAAGCTCAAACCCAGCGACCACAAGTCGGGAACCACATACGCCAAGAAGGGAAAAACCACATAGAAAACAAGGAAACCGGTCGAAGCCAAAATAATTATCTGCACCAACCGCTTCGTCCAAAAACGCGCAATCAACAACATGACAGCCGTGAACACAATCAAAGTCAAAAACAAATAAACCAGATTCAACGGGTCAGCAGGGTTCTCAAAGGCTACGATGCCCGCAGCCTGAAATGGCGCCGCCACAAACAAAGCCAAAACATCGACAACCACAAATATACTAGCCATAACCGAAAAGCGAAGAACATCCATCCTCTCAGCTTTTGAATCCGCGCTCACAGCCTTAAGAAATCACAGTCGTCCTTTATGGAATTTGTGTCTCTTCGTAATAAGCAGAGCCTTCGAAACAGTCTTCGCAGTCCTAGTCATACTCGGTCTAATCAAACTCTCCAAACAAACCAAAGCAAATCTCTCCTTTTCCTTTCAGCCGTGCAGAGTATGTTGACTCTGTTGGCTGGGTTTAAGCTCTAAAAATATAGACTCTGGATTCGCAACTACCAAATATTGGAGGCATCTATGACTAAGCAAGGAGAACAAGATGCCTAAATTACATCTCATGGGTCTTCTGTCGCAGAGGCGGAAACGCTTTGTTTCACCTGATCTTTTGAAGGCTGGTCCTGTTCTCAATTTTAGAGAAGGAGAGATGATCATTGCGACATATACTTCAGCCACGAGAAAGATGAAGTTTTTTTCAGCTTATATCCGTGAGGGTCTCGAAAACGGCGATGCGGTAATTTACGGTTACCCAGACGAGGAAAGTGGAACAATCAGAGCGAAGCTTAGGGAAAATGGGATTGATGTGGAAAAATATGAGAAAGATGGAACTCTACTTTTGCGGAGCGTAACCGAATTTTACATGCCGAATGGCAAGTTAGACTTTGAAAAAGCATTTATCAGCGCTACAAACCAGTGGACTTGGGCGAAGAAGAAAGGATACAGACACACAAGAAATGTCGAAGACCTCGGCGACTTTTCATTTATCAACGGGCAATGGCAGAAATGGATAACAGACTATTGGTTAGACCCCAGATGGGACGATCCAGATGTTTCGGAGTGGGTGATATCTAAAGAACCGGTGGGAGTGGTTTATGATCCTTTCATTATGGAGATCGACGCCATCAACGTGGAGCACATGACGGAGACACAAGTCACTGAACTCCTGAAAGCCTTCGGCAGAGGAAAACTGGCACCCGCAAGATTCATTGACCTCCTAGAGAGCATGAACTCCTTCTCGGCATCAATAGGTTTAGATCATGAACGGCTACTTGGCCGCAACATTCTGTTGGAGTATGACCCTGCCTCTGACTACGAGAAGGTCATTAACGATTTGGCGAAGGAGTGCACGGCCAATGTTGAACCCATATTCGTTTTCACCCCTAACAACAGCCCTCTACACAAATATCTGGCTGAACAGCCAGCGATCAAATTTTTTCTAACATCAATTTCAACGTCCAATCTGACATCGGCTTCTCAAAACAAGGTGCTCTTACCAGCCAAAAGCACGTCCCTAATTTTGGACGCCCTCGGTAGAGTGTTAGAAACCTACGCCCATGCAAACGTCTTTTTTGTTTTCGACATCCTATCCGAACTATTAACATCGAGGGAGCGAGAGGAAACCTTAATCTTCCTGCGCTACGCATTGGACATACTCTCTACAAAGAAGACAACAGGTCTCTTTCTGCTCAACTCCGGCGCCAACGAACCCCAACTGGTTTCTCAAATAAGAGGGCTGTTCCACAACATGCTAACCTACGAGAAAACTGGATTAAAAATCGTAAAAATTTCCTAGATTTCAAAAGAAACATACAGAGTGGAAATGTCTACAGAGAAGTCAAGTTAGACTTGGGATATCTTCAAAATTAGAGCCTAAGCTTCTTAATCAGAGTCTTGACTTTTTCTTGGTCTTTTAGAAACTCTTCGATAATTGCGTTTGTCAACTCGTAAATCCGCAGATCGTTGAGCAAAGCCAATTTCCTAATCTCTCTATGCAGGTCCTCGCGAATCTCAACAACTGTTCTCCTACTCTTGTCCAAGCCTAAACCCTCGCAATTTTGTAGCGAGCGAGGCTTCCAGTCATGGTCCGAAGTGTATAAAGGTAGTCGGCGAGTAGTGGCGGTTCCTTGCCTAATTCCAGCGTTGTCTCCAGTGTTTGGGTTTCTGCAATGAGGCGGTATTCCACACTTATGACCCGGTAATATCCATCAATGTTCTCATTTGGTAATGTGACCCAGATTTTGTCGCCTGCCAGAATGGGCGCTGTTCCATAATCGATGATGTCACTTGTAACCCTAATGTATTCGGCTGGATTGCTCAAGTAATCGTACAAGGCTTTAGCTCGGAGCAAACACTCGTTGTCACTGTGCAGTTCCTCATCTGTTTCCACTAATTCCCTTGAACCCGACCCATATGTGCCATACCAACGTCGACCGTTAAAGAAAAAGTTATCAACCCAAAAGCTGCCTGTGCCGGTGCCGCTGAAGTGCATGTCCCACATGACTTCATCTATTTGGTTCCAGTTGAAGTTGGGAACATCGCTTCCATGCCATTCATCCGCGTATTTTTTGCCAATGTTAAACTTTTGAAGATACCATTTTTCAGCGTCAATGTGAAATTCTCGAGTAGCGTATCGATCAGCAGAGTCTACCAAAATCAGTGTGACTTGTCCATTAAATGCTGATTCTCGGCGAATTTGAAATTGTATAGTTGGATAAACTTTGGCGTCAGGTTGCCAACCGGAGGGTATGATTAGGCACAGACGCCCATAATAGTCAGCTGTGTTCGTAGTGTGCTTAATGGAGTAGGAGCCCATAGCCTTAGTGGCACCGTCGAGAGAAACGCTTCCCGTGCCTGTTCCACTTACCCAATCGTTCGGCGGCGTACTGTCAATGTCTAAGGTTTCAGTCCAAGAGTCGCCGTTGCTGGGATACTTTTTCTCAGCTGCACCGTAAACAAAAATCTTGTCTCGCTTGCGGAAGATGCTCTTTCGATATTCGCTGACTTCAAGCCGTTCTGAAAGGCTTACAGATGAGGTTTTGTTGTTGCGTTGAAAAAACTCGAATTTGCAGTCTGGAGCCACACGAAAATCAAAGCCTATCGTGCCTGATTTATCAGCGGTTTTGGCGATGTATTTGAGGATGTCAAACACCGGCGTGTTTTCATATTCAAGTTTGGTATAGGTTGTGTCTGTGTTTTCCACGAGTTCCGTTGAATCTCTGACATGGCTTAAACCAGCATAGCTATCGATGAGATCCTTAACAATGGCTTCGCCTTTTTGGCTTTCATAGGTTTTGGTTACAACTTTGCGGAAGAGGCGTTCTCCCCAGCAGCGTCCGAGGACTCGCAAGTAGTTTTCGGAAAGAGAATTTGATAAAACCTTGATCTCTTCTACCGTTATGTTTGCTATTAATGGATTGTTGACTCCTCTGCCCATGTTTATGGTGCCGTCTGAACCAACGTTTACGGGATAGGTTCCACCTGGACTATACTTCTTATCGAAGTTTTGAAGCAAACACTCCAAACTGGAAACTTCATCTGTGCAGCCTAAATGAACTCGCAAGTCTATGACGTCAGCTGGAGGGGGCGTAACAGAGCCAAAAACAACAGAGCAAACAGGCAAGGGGACGCTCAATTATAGAAACCTCCAGATCCAGGATCCACGAACTACATTGGCTGTTGTAGTTCGTAATCCAGATCCAGATGGTTCAAAGAAATCACGAACTACACTGGTCAATATTCTACGCCTCGGCGATAGTATTCCTCTTCTCCAGCTCGCCTAATCGACCGCGATGGCGTCTTAGCCAGTTCTGCATTGTACTCTGATTGAGCTGCTGCAGCGTCACGGGTTGTGGAAGCAAGCCAAGACATGTACGCTGCGGTGGCGACGATTAGGCCGACACCGAGCGTGAGCAAAGCAATTTTCATGGCTAAAGAAGCGTTCAATAGCCATGTTGCTGCTGTCGCAGCGTGCGTGGAAATAGTTTGAGCTATTTGAGCCACTGTCGTAGTTCCCAAAGCCGCCTTCAGAGAAGTGAAAAGATGTATGGCTGTCATTATTCCCGTTAACATGCGACCCGTTTGCGAGTCCAAGGCGCCAAAAGAATAGGCCAAGTGAATGGCATCTATAGCTATAGTTCGAAAAGCATAACTGGCACGGTTCTCAGCTCTCACAGCAATCGATATCTCATGGAAACTCAACTTATGCCCGTCTCCCTGATTGCGTCGTCAATTGCACGGTTGACATGCTGGACTAACGCGAGCATGCTCAATTCCAGGGCTCGGCTGAGAAAGCGTCTGGCCTGCATGAAACGTGTTCCGAATTCAACGAAGGCAGCGTAAGGCGCTCGAGCTCCATATTTGAAAGCCCATTCGCCTACTCTCTCAGCAAAAATTGTGTTCGCCAAGTAGCCGGTTCGTTTAGGCGCTAAACTCTGAGCTCTTGTCTGCATGGCTGAAACTTCAAAGTTTAATGCTTCATCAACACGTTCTCGCATGCTCTTGTCTAAACGGTCAAATTTTCGCTGCAACTCTGGAATTCCATATACATCGACTTGCATTTCAACGGACATGAAAACGCGCCTCCCTCTTAGCCTTCTCAATTTCCTCCTCGGTTTGACGATCAATCTCAGTCATGATCACGATGAATTCTTCGATGGTTCTAGCTGGCTGCCGCTCGAGCTGGTTTGGGGTCCACCCGAACTCTTTGCAGATCCTAAACTGTGTGAGTGCTGGATGTGGTTTTCCTCTTCGGATTGCTCGGATAAAAAACGCTGCTCATCCGGCGTTATGCCACAAAGCTTGTTAGCGATTTTGGAAAATAATTCGCCTAATTCAATTGGAATACCCTGCTCTTCTCCCAGCAGTTTCTCAAGTGTGATTGGTTTGCTTGGTGGCTGCTCCTTCAAGCTTGCCCAAATGGTTTCAGCTTGAATGGTGACAAAATCGCTGCTTATGACTTGTCCAGTGATATGATGATACTTCGTATGCTTCTGAATGATGCGGCTGCGCTTCGCCCAAGTGATCTCTTGGAAGACGTAGCGGCCTGCGTATTCTTTGCCAAATCTTTCGTCTATTTCAATGGATTCTTGTCGCATTCATAATCATCTCCATAGTCGTGATTCGGTTTTGCACTGCAGTGTTAATGTCTTGAAGGATAATGTCCTGCATCCACTTCGGCAGCTTGAGGACTTTTTCTCCTAAACCAGCCCAGATTTTCAACCATTCTCTTCGGATCTTAGCTTGATGATACAGCATGAGAGGCCTCACTTCCACTCCCACTTCTTGACTCATTTTATCCACTTCTCACGATCGTGATGACAAAGCCAAACGCTTGAATCCCTGAAACTGCTGCATTTACGGTAAGCGTGAAAATCACTTCAACATAGCCATTGATGGGGATTTGCTCTCCATGGTAATTCCAGGATAAGGTGATAAATTGAGATGCGTTGATTGGCTGCCAATCTGAAGTTGTCATGGATAGGGTTATGGGAACATTGCTTTTGTTGACAATGTAGGCAGAGAAGTTCTTGCTTTCACCCGGCTCCAAGACGCCCCAGTCTATTTCTGTTAAGGAAACCGTGAAGTTGGCGTCTTTGTAAATGCCCACGCCCACGACTTTGACAACGGCCTTATTCTCAATACGCTTCGTATAGTGCTGGATAGCCAGAGTTGACGTCACACCTAAGAGAAAGGCTGCAACTAAAGCGATTAAGATAAACAAATTCTTCATTTCATTTATCCTGCCTAACTGATGACAACTTGTCTGGCGACAAAGGGCGCCTTTAAAGAAACGAGATCCTCAATCTTTGTAGGCGAACCCACTTTCTCCCACCTGCAATATTTGAAGAGGGCGGCGTTGCCCAATCCAAGCCAAAACTTCAAACTAAACTGGTTATCATTGACTACATCGTCGTATTCCTGCTTGCTTTCAAATTCGAAAGTCACTTCACCTGTTAGGGTTCGATGACGCTCCTGCAGATACTTCAGTAAGAAGCCAGCTGACCCAGACCTGATCACTGGAACCCGTTTGAGATTATTTTCGACGGTGAATTTCCAATCGGTAACTCGAGTAACCTCAGCTAATCCTGAACCATCAGGCAATCCGCGCTCCACATAACTTTCATGGTAGGGAATGACGCCAGAATAATCGTTGTATGTGGCGCCAGAAATTTTTGCAGTTCCAACAGTCAAATCTTGACCAATCAATTCAGCAGTGGCTTTTATAACGTCTTCAGTTGAACACTCCACTGTAGCCTTGTCTATTCTGCAGCCTTTATGAAGCAAATCTATGATGCTGGCTCCTTTCTCATAGAAAACTTCGATACTTAGAGAGTTTAGCGTCATTACATATTGGAGAAAGTCAATGGGAGCATCACTTGGTAAAGCATAGTCAACCTTTAACCCCACTTGCCTCAAACCTTTACGAACAACGGCGAGATCTCTGGAACCTATTCCCCGAATTTTGATCAAGCCATTATCTACAGTCGGCTCCACATTTTGCGCTGTAGCTATCCCAAGCATGCTCGGATTCGTCGGCGTCTGTCCATAGGTTGATTCTTGCACATAATAGATTTTGGCTTCATGCGCACCATACACGCTCATTTATATCACCTTTAAAGTTTTGATCGTAACCCTAACCTGTTTCAAACTATAATCAATCGGATCGTCAACGCGACGTGTGTCCACCACAACCGCAGAAGTGACTAAGCCGCCAAGTGTTTTGTTTATTTTTATGTTGACTTCAACGGCCTCAGCCTTATCATAGATAAACTTTTCAGCCAGATCCTCTTTCGTGAGGCGATGCACAACAGTCACGCGGTAATCGTGATCGTACCTTTTTTTGCTGTCGCCTATGCCCATGCTTGCGATTGGTCCACCTTCGAACTCAACATAAACACATGGCAACTGAGTAGGCGGCCAAGGTGAGGGCATTCCGAAAAAATATTCTTTAATTACGGTTGGCTTGACAAGATTCGCATCAGCCTTAAGCAAATCTATAATCTTTTGAGTGATCTCCTTGTAAATTTTAAACCCTCCCCAGAAACTGGATATTCTTTTCAGCATCTCGATAAGTTTCGTAAAATTTCATGCCTAGATCCCACAATGTCTTGGCTTCAGCTGGAGGCGAACCTCTCATACGGAAGAACCAAGATGCAAAATGTTTGCTGGCGTTGGCAATGGCTGCGGGTACGGGTGAGAAAGGCACGGTGAAACCATCGTATTTAGCTAAATTATCGATTAAGGCGTCAGCACTTGCAATACAATTGGTTAACTCAGTGTCGTTGGTGGTATCTGTGGTATCAATACGCAGAACCTCCTTCACATCATTAAGCGTTGAATAACCCGTTTGACTCTGGCCCCAGACAAAAACGAGAGAGAAGCCAAACTTAATGATTTTTGGTGAAAAAAACCAAGTAAGAAAAACCGTATCGAAAAAACTGTGAAAAAACGTTAAGAAATTACCATTCATTTTGTTTATGAGTTTCCGCTACCACCAAGTCGGCAGAGTCTAACAACCTCTGCGCGTTTCTCACTTCCTCCACAAATTCAAAGTCGTCTTCAACCTTTCGTGATTCTCAAGCTTTACGTAAAGGACCTCCAAGATTTTCTTCTTAATTATTTTTGCGCCAAATCCGAAAATTTTTTCAAGCCTGCATCAAAGTGTTCTGGGTCTTGAATGCGCCTACGGGATCGAATTGATGCGTTCTTCTTGAGGTGGAAAACACAATAGGGGGAATGGAAGTACTAATGCTGTTTAAGCCTTCCTGTACAGCCTCAGCCAGAACTACATCAAACTTAAGCCGCCTCCTTTTCATGGTACATCACTAACCATTCTACGACACGTAAGGCATTAACGATATTCCTATGTTCAACAACATTGCTAATTTTAATGCTGTATGACTTAGTGTATTAAGAAATTATGAATTGATGAACGGTATTGGAAGAATATTTGACTTGACCTTTTAGAAGAAAACGAGAGATGCAAGTTAGATTCTATCCAAGTTTTAGCCTCTTTTGCGATGCCTTTTTTCATATTCTTCTCTTTCTTTCTCCCATTCGCTATATTTTTCCAATGCGTTCTTGATTTGTTGGTTGATGAAGTCGCTTGCACTCAAGAAGGGTAGTTTCATTTCTTTTATTGCTGACCCCAGCTTTTCAAACTCCTCTTTGCGCACTTCTACATATTCGTACTCGTCGCTTAGGAATCTGAGTCTCCATCGGGCGGCGTCTCGCATGAATTCTTCTCTTGTTGTGTAGCCCAAGTGTTTGTTCTGTTCCATGAAATTTTCAACTTGAGCTAACAGTTCTGGCGGCAATGTCACCGACTGCCTTAAAAGGGCTTCTATTGCGTCTTGATACGTTTGCATCTTGCTTGTTTGGGCCATGAGTTCTCCGAGCAAAGCTGTAAGTTTCTGGTGGATATCGTCTGATATTCTGAGCGTCTTCATTGTTTAGCATCTCCAAAATTGCGTATTCATTAATATCACAAGTAGTATAAATGTCATAAGGCTTAAAAATATTCCTTATATACTTAATATACAAAGTATACAATGCGTAAGGTGAACGTGAAAATGAAAAACTATACTTCTTCTCAAATTGAGTTGTCCTCAAAGCTTTCAACCGAATTGCCAAAATTAAGCGAAACGGCTAAACCTGCTAATTATGCTGAGCATGAACAAGTTAAGGTCTGTGGAACATGTCGGGGCACCTTGCTCCTTTTCCGGGGCTACATATGGGTTCAAGACTTTTGCCGAGCTGTTGACTGTCTGTGCAGTTTTAGAAAGAGCGAGAGAAGCGAGTATGAAATAGTTTTGACTCGCCGGGCAGTTGAAGCCCTACGTGTCATCGCCAAACTCGCCAATTCAAAGGTTTACTGTTACAAGGAAAAGTGTTGGGTCAGATTGTTAGAGTCAGCCTGCGTGTTTTACACCGACAAAGAAAATAGGGGATAAACAGTGAAGAGACAGATAACGCTGACACTTGAACGCCAACTGCTTGAGCAGATTGAAAAGCTGCGCGGCAGGGAAAAGCGCAGTACGTTCATTGAGCACCTGATAAAGTTGGGTCTCAAGGCGTACAAAGAGAAAAGTTAGTATTTAAGGTGGAAAACCAAAACACAAGAAATTGCAGCAATTTATTTTAGACCCCCAATGGTTTGTACGGAATATTAGACTAATAAAGGATAAAACACAAACAGCCTACAACCAAAACTACAAAGACGTAAGGCTTGCTGAAACTCTAAAACAGAGTGTTTGCTCTTTTCTTGGCTAATGAATCTCATTTCTTTCGTCTTTTAATAAAAAAGAAACCCACTGCTATGAGTGCGACAACGCCTATTGCGCCAAAGACAATTGTGTCATCAATCCAGCCAGGTTCTCCTATAAGACTTGTATCAATGACTAAATGGATTCGAACTTGCCGGTAATTACCAGCCTTATCCACTGCTTCCACATATATGGTGTGGTCTCCATCGCCAACTTGAGCAAATGAATAGGTCGTATTCGTTTCTAGATCGATCCAAGTGTTTTCGTCAAGTCGAACCTTGTAGCGGGCTACACTCGAAACATCATCTAATCCGCTCCAGCTGACGGTTAGAAAAGAGGATCTCACTACGCTTCCATTCTTTGGAGACGTTATCACAAGAAGCGGCGAAGTTGTGTCCACAACGAAAACAACAGAGGACTCTTCGAAATTTCCCGCATTGTCTACGGCTTTCACCGTTAATCTGTGTGTTCCGTCACAGATTCCCAATATTATGTACATCGTTAATGTTTCAACATTTGTAAATGATCCTTCGTCGAATCTAACTTCATAGTGGCCTATGCCTGATAGGTTGTCTGAACCGTTCCACACCGCTGTTATGCTCGACAAGTTCGTTAAATGAGGTGATGTAGGTGAAGTTATTGAAATCTTTGGCGGCACAGTGTCCACAGCGACCACATCATCAGCAAACGATGTTTCCATGTTGCCTACTAAATTGATTCCTCTGACCTCAATGAGATGCGTGCCTGATGACAACGGTGAGGTAGTAAATGTATAATTCTCTTCAGCTTCATCAAAAGAACCATCTGTTGCAGACGCATTCAACCAGTCGCTCGAGTTCACCCTGTATTCCACATTGACAATGGTGTTGATTGTCACATTTTTCCCGTTACCCTTTGGATTATGGTTGGGATAAGGAATCTCTGCAACTGTTCCTGTGTATGTCAAATTTGAATCGTTCGTTGGATCCGGTGAATAAGTTGACAGTATTGTATTTGGGAAAGTGTCTACAATGTCTTGGATTCCATCGCCGTCGCTGTCTCGCCACCCAACCTGTCCTCGAGTCCCACTGGAAAGATACCAACCAGATTCGCTGTCCATGATGCCGCCGGAACCGTCAACATCTGAAACATTGAGATAACCACTGTATTCAATTATGCCATCGTATTCATCGGTTGCATAAAATATATGACCAACCTCATGAGCTGTAATACGGTCCATGTTTGAGATCCCCCAGTCATTGTTGTCAAAAGTCATGACAAGAAATGGCCCTCCAAAGTTTGAATATGCGAACCAGCTACCGGTCGAGTCAGCGAATCTTCCGTCCGAATCGTTTGAACTGTCCACAACGAAAATGGCAAAAGACCAATTTGCTTTTAATGCGGTTCTCAACACATTGATGTAATCCCGAACTTGAGTGAAATAATCTGCGCCAGGATATCCCAAATACGCCATGGCTTCTCCAATCCACAAGCTTTCGTTAATGTGTGGACGGTTTATTGGCTCGTAGCTTGTAGGAACACGATAGTGAATATCGTAGCTGAAACTCACCCGTGCTGAAGGATTCTGGTTTGCCCACCATGTTAGAGCTGTTTGTATCTCGCTGAGAACATTCGACTCTTCTGTAGACGTCCAATCTTCAGTTGAAGGGTCAATCGTTCCATTACTTTCCAGAAAGACTATTCCCACAGCCACACTGCCGATCAGATACTCACTTGTTTCGTAGTAACCTGGAGTGACCGAGCTGTTGTGTTTTCTCGAAATATCTGGTGGAACAAGCGCATCCGTAACCATAGCAGCTCGAGGCCACAATGAAGTCTTTGCAGTGCAAGAAGCACTGCCCGCATAAATGAATGATATGATAAATCCAATCACGAAAATGTGACATTTTAGTTGACTCATAATTTTGAGTTCAACTCCCGTAATGGTTGGTTTGCACAATCTTTAAAAGTGTGATGGTTTATCCCTCATACTCAAGTTTTACAAATGTAAAGGTGAAAATGAAGATGTCTGAGAGAGTAACCCACAACAGCGCCTATCTAAATGGCAAATCCACCTGCGGAACCACAACACGAGTCAAAGATGTCAGCCCAACTAGCGGTATGTGCCCCCTGTGCATCCGAGATTGCCCCATTTTATGCGAAATCAGCCTCTCAGCATTCAGAGGACGCGAAGCCCTCTATCCAGAACCCGTCCAATTCGGCGCCAGCACCGCTGGAGCCCTCAAAGACTTTCGCCTCGACTGGAGCGACCTCAACATACAAGCATCGCTCTTCGGCGCAGAGGGCATCGAACCCAACTCAGACATAGCCTTATTCGAAAACGTTGACGTGTCAACCAAAGTCGCAGGCATACCATTAAAAGTTCCAATCTTAACCGGAGCCTTCGGCTCAACCGAAGTGGCCAGAGTCAACTGGGAAGGCTTAGCCATAGGCGCAGCCTTGGCAGGCGCGATCATTACAATTGGTGAAAACGTCTGCGGCATGGACATGGAAGCCAAAATGGAGAAGGGAAAAATCACATACAGCAAAGAACTAAAGCGTCGAGTAGACACTTTCCGAAGGTTCTGGGACGGAAAACACGGCGACATAGTGGTTCAAACAAATGTGGAAGACCAACGCCTAGGAGTCGACGTGTACGCTATTTCCAAGCTCGAGGTCAACGTGATCGAGCGTAAATGGGGTCAAGGCGCCAAAGCCATCGGCGGCGAAGTGCGCATACGCGACCTTGATAAGGCAATCATGTTGAAAAAAAGAGGCTACATGGTGATCCCAGACCCCGAAGACAAAGCGGTGCAGGAGGCGTTTAAGGGAGGCGTTTTCAAGTCGTTTGAACGCCACAGCCGTGTCGGCATGCCCAACCCCAAAACCTTCGCCGAAGACATCGACTGGCTACGACAGCAAGGAGCGAAACACGTGATTCTCAAAACAGGAGCGTACAGACCATCAGCGGTGGCTTGGACCATGAAAATGGCATCAGAATCCAAGGTTGAAGCTGTTACCTTCGATGGCGCAGGCGGTGGAACCGGCATGAGTCCCGTGCCAATGATGGATGAAATGAGCACACCCACAGTTTATTTAGAAGCACAGGTGCTGAAGTGCGCCAACATACTGAAGAAGAAAAGACGATTCGTACCCGACTTAGTAATAGCTGGCGGCTTCATCAGTGAAACCCAAATTTACAAGGCTATTGCAATGAGCAATTACGGCGACGGCCCCCTAGTCAAGGCAGTGTTAATGGCTCGTTCACCCTTAACCGCCGTTATGAAATCCTCATACTTCGCTCAACTGGCCAAAGAGGGACGATTGGCAAGAACGTTCGTCGACAGGTACGGCGCCACGCCCGATAAGTTCTTCCTTGCAGCACCATACTTGAAGCAGCAGTTCGGCGACCGCGCCAATGAGATTCCATGGGAAGCTGTGGGCGTGTACACATACCTATATGAACGCATAGGCGTCGGTTTGAAGCAATTGTTGGCTGGCTCACGCAAGTGGAAGCTAAACCTGATAAGTCGCAAGGACCTCATGACTTTGACTGAACGAGCTGCCAAGGTAACGGGCATTCCGTTGGCTGAAGACGCTGAAACAGAAGAAATCGAACGAATCTTAGACTAAACCTTCTACCCCTCTATTTTTGTCAGGCTGCAAATAGTGTTTTATGGCAGTTCCTTGCTTCATAAATAGCGTCAGCGTTAGAGGAGCAAAAACAATTTGAGTTTTGAGATGTGGGCGGAAAAATATCGTCCCAGAGCCTTGGATGAGATGATGAATCAGAATGAGATTGTTGAGCGACTGAAGAGTTTTGTCAGGAATCGTAATGTTCCCCACTGTATTTTTGCTGGTCCGCCTGGAACGGGCAAAACCACAGCTGCGTTGTGTTTGTCTCACGACTTATACGGTGAAGGTTATAGAGAACACTTGATGGAGTTAAACGCCAGCGACGAACGCGGCATAAACGTGGTCCGCGAAACCGTGAAAACCTTCGCCCGCATCAAGTCGATCGGTGAGATTCCGTTCAAAATTTTGATTTTAGACGAAGCCGACAACATGACGTCAGATGCGCAGCAGGCTTTAAGGCGGACTATGGAGCGCTTCACCGAAACTTGCCGGTTCATTCTAATTGCCAATTACAGTGGAAAAATTATTGAACCCATTCAGTCCCGTTGTGCACCTTTCCGCTTCACCTTTTTGTCTAAAGAGGACCAAGACGCTTATTTGAGTCGTATCGTCACGCAAGAGAAGGTGAAGCTTTTGCCAGCTGGGCTTGAAGCCATTTTTGAGGTTTGTGGCGGTGACCTCCGCCGAGCAGTAAACACTTTGCAAGCAGCAGCCTCACTGGGCAAGCCCATCGACGCCGAGACTGTTTATTCCGTTATCGGTAGGGCTAGCCCGACGGATGTTCGCGAAATGCTCAATTTAGCCATGAAGGGCGATTTCATTGGTTCACGTGACAAACTGCGCGAAATGATTTTAAAGTACGGGGTGGCTGGCAGCGACATTATCCGGCAGATTCACATCGAGATTTTCCGAATGAGAGAGGTCCCCGAACCCTGGAAGATCAAGTTAGCCGACGTAATCGGCGAGGTTGATTTTCGATTGGTTCAAGGCGCAGACGATGAGGTGCAGTTGAGCGCCCTATTGGCTCGCCTAGTTGAGGCTGGCTACGAAATGAAGCATAGTGGTTAGGCGGGTGCCAAGGTAACACATCATGTACGCAGCTTGGACGGTTAAACACAAACCCAAATCGTTGTCTGAGGTTGTGGGCAACCAAGAGGCTATTGAAAAACTTGTGAACTGGGTCAAGTCTTGGGATAAAAGTGTGCCCAAACAACGCGCGGCTTTTTTGTATGGCCCGCCGGGCATTGGAAAAACAGTGAGCGTTGAAGCCCTAGCCAATGATCTGAACATGGAGTTGGTTGAGAAAAACGCCAGCGATTACCGCACTGAAGAGGCGGTTCAACGTTTCGCAGGGTTGGCGTCTCAATACGGCACGTTGTTTGGTAAGAAACGCCTTGTCTTATTTGACGAGTTAGACGGCATTACGGGAACAGAGGACAGAGGCGGAGTAGGCGCAATAACCGCTGTTGTGAAAACCGCGCGCTGCCCAATCGTTTTGATTGCCAACAACGCCTACGACCCTAGGCTCGCAACCCTCCGCTTTTATTGTCTCCTCGTAGAGTTTAAGAAGCCTCCAACAGGCGAGGTCATGAAGCATCTCAATCGAATCTGTGACCGAGAGGAAATCAAGGCGGAAGAAGCAGCGCTCAAGTTTATTGCTCAGCGCAGTGAAGGCGACGTGCGCTCAGCTGTCAATGATTTGCAGGCTTTGGCTCAGGGCAAGAAAGTGCTCACATACGAGGATGTTTCTTGGCTGGCTTATCGAGACCGCAAAGAAGCCATCTTCAACGTTTTGCGCCTGATTTTTTACGGCAAGAGCGCCGACGCGGCTAAACGCGCTGTGGACATGGCTGATGTTGACCCAGACATGCTCTTTGAATGGATTTATGAAAACCTGCCCCATCACCTACGCGACTCAAAAGATTTGGCGCAGGCTATGGATTCACTGGCGACAGCCGACTTGTACAGAGGCCGAATCAAAACATCGCAGAATTGGGGTTTAACCCGCTACGTAATTGACTTCATGACAGCTGGCGTGGCAATGGCTAGGGAAAGGACAAAGCCCGCTGGATTCGTGCCCCTAAGGTTTCCGGAACGCATAAGGATGCTGTCGAAGACACGAAGCGAACGTCTAATGCAAGGGCAGATTGGGTTGAAGATAAAGAGAAAATGCCACATATCAGCGAACAGGGCGAGAAAGGAGATTCTACCCTACATGCGCATCATATTTGAAAACAATGTTAAAATGGCAGCTGAGACAGCGAAATGGCTGGATCTAGATGAGGAAATGATCGAGTATCTTGCTGGAACCAAGAAACAAACAAAAGCAATAATGAAAAATGTGGCTTAACTTTAATTGAGTATTTGATATTATCGAGATGCTGCTTGCAATTGTCATCGTGAAAGTGAAGAGCACCGTTGATAGATTTCTAGTTCTCACCTACCAAAAATGAAGCCGCGCGCTTTTTGGTGTTCTAAAACGTAGTTTTATTAGTTTCGGGTCGACGTAGACTTTTGGTTGTAAACATGCATTGGAGAAAATCGGCTCTAGTATTGGTTGCGATCGCTGTTTCATTGGCGGTGGTAGGCTATTTTATATACTCTGCGATTTACGGCGTTAGAGATGTTTCTCTCAGGGATGTTGCTTCTGATCCACAGTCTTTTGATGGTGTTCATGTGCGGTTGCGTGGGCATGTGGTGGATACAAGCGTGTACATGTTCGGTCCAAAATATGTTCTCCGAGACGTTGAGGAAGAAGTTGATATTGCCTTGGGTGGGAAAGGAGGGCCTGGAGAAGTTGACTTGGAGCCTTATGTTAGCTTTGTTTTTGATGGAGAGAACTACACGCAGATAAGAGACATAAATGTAAGCATTGTAGGACACGTGCGCTACATTGGCTGGGTAACTGACGCGCCCCCTTTTCTCCTTGAAGTTGAGAATGTTGAACCAGAGTTGGGTGTTTTGGAGGCGGTTGTGATTGAATTTCTGAGTTCCACCGACGTGTCCAAAAGCGGATGGGACTGCACGGTCGAAATCAAGAAAATCTGTGACAACAGACTGGGAGGTGTGGTCATTGTTGTAGAGTACACAACAGCCAGCGCAGTTCACCCACACTTCATGGCCGAAGCCATTGAACACCATACAGCAGTAATCACAATAGATGAAATTGGAAAAGTCACGTCTGCACTTTGCATTTGGGGCAGCTTCCATGACAATAGAGTTTGGGATCTGATCAACCAGAAGTGGATTGAAAGAGAGTATTTTTTGGTGTTCTAATCTTCGCAAGGCCAATGGACATTTGAGGTTGGGTCGGCTCAACAATATTTGTTGCCCTTTTCAATATACGTTTTTACGTTGAATTTGGATTTGGATTTAGATCCATTGTAATTCATGTAACGAATTTTGCCGAAAACAGAGCGTTCCTTCCATGCTCTATCATGAACTTCTCCGATGCTCCAGACAATTCCCTGCTCTTTTCTTGGCCTCCTTTAAAATTCTGACTCGATTTTGATTCATCGTTCTCCCATAAATTATCAGGAATCCAAGGTATTTGTTTGCTTGTTTTTTCTGCTATACTGTTTTACACTTCGGCTTTGGTTAGGAGTTCTCGTGCGTTTTTGACTGCTATTTTGTAGCCTACAAACGCGATGATAATGGCTATGATTGCGCTTATCACAATCGCTTGATAGAGATCTATCAATGGCTTAATAGAAACAAATGGGATTATGCGTGCTAATCCATAAGCCATAATGGGCGCCAGTATTGCTAAGGCAGCTAAAAAGCATATGATTGCGTTGATAAAGCCCCACGCGGTTCGTATCATTCTGGGTCTGGGCAACTCGGTGAAGTCTGCTCCCTTTATGCCGTTTGCTAGGGACACTGCACCTAAGGCAAACACTAGGAGAAGAGACTCGATCAAGCCTGAGAGGACGGCTCTAACCGACGGGTGGAAAACTGCGGCGCCCACAGTTCCTGTTACTGCTGTAGCTAGAACTGAAAAGAAGACCACAAAAAAATACTTGCTCTTGACTAGGCTCTTAGCAGAAATTGGAGAGGCATAAATTCGCCATACGGCTCCGCCTTCCTCGCCTATAACAATGTTGCCTAAGGACACCGCCATTATAGCGCTTGGCATGAGAAAAACTAGAGCGAACAAATACAGGAACACTCCCGTCGGCGCCGTTGCGCCCATAGACTGCAACAGTGGAACTAAGATAACTACTATTGGCACAACGAAGATGAACATCAATTCTCGACGACGCGTAAACGCCTTTAAATCCTTCCTTATCAATGCAGCCTCAACTGTGGAAAAGCCTAGTCTACCTAAAAATCCAGTTCGCGGAGCATAGACTCCGCGCGAAATCGTTATGGCTGGCGGTTCATAGAGTCCGAATCTTTTGTTCAGTATTACAGCCGTGTAGAATAGACTTAAAACGAATAAGAGAGACAGCGTCATGAAGATAAGCGCTTGTACAAGCAATCCATTTATGAAAGAGTAGAGCGTCATCCCCAACCATACGAATGGTATGAACCAAACTGTGCTCTGGGCTGAGGCAACTGTCTGTACAAAGGTTAGGACTCCTGTACCCGAGGTCAGGAAGAAATAAACGATGTAAAATGCCAAGAAGAAGAGAATTGACCCAACAAATCTCACCCAAACGGCCGCTCGACCCGAAGATTTGTAAACGGCGCCAATAAACCTGACCTGCAAGATTCTGAAAATTTCTGTGAGTGCGCTCGCCATAAACGCACTTGCCAACAGAGCGAAGAAGGTTAGAACAGCGTAAGCGACCTGCCCCATGAAGATAGAGAGCACAATTATTGCCGAACCAGTGAAAATGATTGAAACCAATAGAAAGCCGAGAAGGTTGGCCAATATAGACGCTAACGTGTGTTCCTCCCATGTTATGGGCAACCAGTAGGGCGCTTGAATCGAAAACTTCACTCCACTGCGCTGAATCTGCTGCATCATTGTAAAAACTAAACTGTAAATCAGAACCAAGGTTGGGAGAGAGAGGAAGAGGCTCAATAAGCCTTGATGAAACAACGCCATCAACTGTGGGTCTGCAACAGCCGCAACTCCACGGTAAATGAACCCGACTAATACTCCGACCGCTAAACCAATGACTAGGGAGCCACCGTATAGCAGGTACGGGAAGAGTCTGCTCTCTCTGTACCTTGTCAGTCTTCGCCCTCTGATTAATCTGCCCGACTTCATGTCTACACGTATCAGGTGAGACACATTCTTCCAATTCATTTCAGAAGTTCCTCAACCACCGCTCTTATGTCGCCTGTGCCGGTGAGCTTCAAGAAAATGTCCTCTAATCCTGACTCTGGCATGCTCGCCCTTTGCCTCAACTCATCCATAGTACCCAAGGCTAAGAGTCTTCCCTGATACATGATGGCTATTCGGTCGCAGAGTGCCTGAGCTATTTCCAAGACGTGAGTCGACATTAGGGTTGTGACCCCTTGCGCTTTCAATTCTTGTAGAAGGTCTTTGACTATTCTCGCAGACCTTGGATCCAAGCCACTCAATGGCTCGTCTAAAATCAACAGTTTGGGTCTGTGAAGGAAGGCTGAAATTAAAGCGACTTTCTGCTTCATGCCTTGGGAGTAACTGCTTATCATGTCGCCCTCTCTGCCCTCGAGTTCAAGTGCTTTCAAGTATTCGTTGATTCGCACTCTCTTTTCTTCAGTTTTCACGCCATAGATATCGCCTATGAAATCTAAGTATTCTATTCCAGTCAAAAACTCGTACAGGCGTGGCGACTCGGGAACATAACCCACCTGTCGCTTCACGACAACAGCATCTTTTTGCACGTCAATTCCTAAAACGTTGACTGAACCCACATCCGGCTGAACCAACCCTAAAAGCATCTTTAATGTGGTTGACTTGCCCGAGCCGTTTGGACCTAAAAGACCGAAGATTTCGCCGGGTTTAACGCCCAAATCAACGTTGTCGACGGCTAAAATCTCGCTGTATCGTTTGACAACGCCCTTCAACTCCACCGCATATGCGTAGTTCACAGTCAGCAACCAGCCCTATTTGGCAAACAGAGAACTAAAGGATATTTAAATGTTAATTTTCGCTTGTAAAATAAAATCTAGCAGAAAAGAGGTTGCTCATACGTGATTTCCTAGTCGCTTGTGCCACGCGTGAAGGCAGACAATGAGGACCATGATGCACTCAAGTCACAACATTCTTATGCCTTAAAACATTCATAAACAATCGACCAAACCTAGCTGGAAATTACGTTGACACAGCAACAAACACGGACAGGAGCAAATGCGGACGTAATAAACGAGGCAGACGACGTGCTGCTTTACCTAAACCCGAAGAGAACATACTTAGTCAAAATTGAGAATGAAAAAAGTTTCCATACTCACAAGGGTTACATACAGCTTGACCAATTGATTGGCAAATCATACGGAACCCGAATTACGAGTAATACGGGTACAGAGTTCATAGCTTTGAAGCCACTTCTAAGCGATTATATATTTAAATCTCAGCGCAAAACGCAGATAACCTATCCCAAAGATGTTGCCCTCATAGTCATGTATAGCGGAATCGGACCGGGCAGCTGGGTGGTTGAGGCCGGAACTGGAACGGGTGCATTAACAACTGCTCTAGCTCATTTTGTAAAACCGACTGGGCGAGTTTACACGTACGAAATTCGTTCGGAGTTCATACAGACAGCGCAAAGGAACATAGGGCGAGCCAAACTAACGGATTGTGTGGAAATCAAAAACAAAGACATAACCTTAGGCATAGACGAAGCCAACATAGACGCTGTCGTATTAGACCTAGCAACTCCGTGGCTTGTTATACCCCATGCCTATAATGCGTTGAAGGGAAGTGGAACCGTTGTGTCTTTCAGCCCAACAATCGACCAGGTGGTCAAAACAGTTGAGGCGTTACAGCAAAACAGATTTGTAGACATCCAAACCATCGAATGCTTAACTAGGCAAATGCAAATTGAGAGGGGCAAAACTAGGCCTGAAACCCTTATGACCGCTCATACAGGCTATATTACGTTCGCTCGCAAGTCTCTGTAGCCTTTCAACAGTATGCTCTAAAGGTAAAGATAGAGGTTATGCGGAAACAATACTGGGTTTCCGCAGCGTGGCGAACCCTCGGATTATGTAGCCAATCGCAAACAGGACCACACCGATGCCTATGAGAACCCACATGTTCGACAAGCCATTGAGATAGTTTGCTGTTGCTTCGAAGCTTTTTGCCTGCGCCTCAATCAGCGCAAGTTGAGCGTCTTGGACGCCTCCGGTGAGGCTTTTCTCAACAATGAAAGCTTGATCTTTCAGTGAAAGCGCGTTGCTGTAGTGTGTTTTGGCGTCTGAGAAATCTCCATGAGCGTACAAGGTGTCTGCAAGATTGGTTTCGTTGGCTGCTTGGCTCCATACAAGCTTTGCTGTGGTGCTGTTAAACCCTCCTATCGGAGGACTTAGTTGATCATTTAATCTAGCCATTTCTCTTGCATCCATTTGATCTTTCGAATAGACAGCGAAGTCTGGGTTGGTCGTGTAAGCTCTTCTCATGGTGCCGACGAGTCCGCCTGTGGCGTTTACATGCTCAACATAGACGGTGTAACCGTGTAGGTACTTATTTGAAACATCAGTGACGTTCGGAACGATGAAGGTTACCGTGAAGTAGCGAATTTCATTGACCGTCATTGTAACAGATGGTGCCAACGAGGTGGTGTAGTTTGCGTCCCAGTCGAAGCCCACAATGATTTCGGAGACGTTTATTCCTCTGCCGAAATCATTTTCCACTCTAACCCACAGTGTGGCTTCAGAGCCTTCTTCATATCCGTAGACCGATGTTCCATAATAGTCGTCTCTTCCCCAATCGTATACACTTCCAAGCCATGATATCGATGCAATTCTCGCTTTTGCAGGGTCCATCACAGAGGTTGAAGCTAACAATAGTCCAAGGGCAACTATTGCGAAGACTAATATTCTTTTCATAGCATCTCCCTTTTTCGAAGCCTTCGTATTGCTTAATGCGTATATAATATTTTTGTATCGAAAATACATGTTTGTGGAAATTCTGCAAGTTTTTCAAATGATTACCGAAAGAGTCAAGCTAATCTTTTCTTTACAGTTAAAGAAATAATCAATGCTAAGATTAAACTAAGTGTTAAAATCAAACCCACCGATATGGCGTCCATTGGATAATGTGGCACGATTCCAGCCGAAGTCTCGCTCTCCGCAGACAATATTTTAAGACTTTCTGAAAGGGTTCTCGACTGATCCCTGCTGAAGGCGGGAGCCATTGTTTTTCTTTGAATCGAAAGCACCCAGTAGGGTGCAAACATGAGCGCTGCTCCCAATAGAACCGCAATGGCAGCGTATGTAAGTTCCCTTTTCATGATGCTTCTTTCTCCAATTATTTTAACCGTTGTGGCGCCCTTTTAAAGCTACGTTTTAGAACACCCTGTCTGTTGTCTAGAACGGCTTTGCCCTCCAGAGTCTAAGGGTTTCAAGCCACAGAACGACGGAGGCTCCAACTCCAAAAATTATGGCTACTAGGTTGTGAATGCTACCAGTTTGGGTATAGAAAATTAAATAGATTGTGAGCATGGTTGAAAACCAAACTGAATAGAAAAGATAGCGTGGAACGAGAAAATGGCCAAGCCTCATGAAAAATCTGAGAAGTCCAATTTTCACTTCCTGCTTCAAAAAGTACTCCCCCGTCTTACTCTTGTCCGCCAATCCGAGAGAAACAAGTTTTTCCAAGTGATGGGCTGCCACACTTGGGCTGGACAACTTGAGCGTGCGTTGGATCTCGCGGACGCCAATTTTAGAGTCTGGGGCTTTGAGCATTTGCCAATAGATTAGAAGAGTCTTACCCTTTAACTCTGATTCAATTCGTGCCAAATCTGGTGTGGAGGTTGGTTCTGACATGTTGAGTCATCGACTCTATATCTATTGAATAGATATTAAAATTTGGCACATAGTTACAACTGAACTATTGTTTTGCTGCTACTTTTTCCGTAGCCGATTTCACTGGGATGATAAGCAAGGAAGACCGAAGTCTCAGAAGACGTCAAAAATGGCCATGAATCACTCAACGTGCGAGGAAAACAGATATAAACACCTAGAACGCTTAGGCTGGAATTTGAACCTCTTTTAAGGTGAGGATATCTTCAGATTCGCCCCTCACTTTGCCTATGTCTTTTAGAGACAGCGCTCTGATGACTAGCATTCCCTTCAATTTAGACTTTTCATCAGACAATTTAGATTTCGTTGTTTTAAAGCTGTTTTCATTTAAGAGAGCCTCCAACTGATCTTTGGTGCGGGTGTTAAAGTGAACTGATTCGCCGATTAGATGAGAAAAGAACATGTCAGTCAGTTTCTGCAATGGCTTCTTGAGGAAGGTAAAGCCTGCCCACTCGTATGACTTCACAAAATCCAAGACTGCCAGCCATCCGCCACTCTTGAGTTTGTTGTGAATTGCACGTAGGATCTCTTTCGCGTTTTCATCCTTATAGAACGATAGGGTGGCCATTATAATGGCAACATCGAAGGGTTCGTTCTTGAACTTTAACGAAGGGTTTGTAATGCTGTCACAAACTAGTTCTACGTCAAAATCAGACAAGTTCTTTTTGGCATAGTTGATCATTTCACTGCTTATATCAATTCCACTTATTCCGAATTTAACATTTGAATACTTTTTACTTAGCGGTATAACGGCTCTCTGTATGAAACCACCGACTCCGCATCCAACATCCAGAACATTGAAGGTGTTTTTAGAGTGTTGTTTCAAAAGTTCTTCCATTTCTTGGAGCATGATCGGTATTCGGTTCTCTACGTCAAATTTAAGTCTCTTCACATATTCTTCAAGCACCCAAGAACACTTGCTGTGTGGAGTATCGTAGTATGCCCAATTCCAATATTCAGCTAAGGCGTCGTGTATCTTACCGCATTTTTCACTTTCTTCATTCAAACTCATTTTGGTCACCTCATTATAAACTCCTCAGCAATCTCTATTCCATTCGGAGTTAATCGATATGGAATCCAACCGAGAGCAGATACCTTTGTTGCTTTTATGTATGGAATACCATCTATATTCTTCAACACCACACAAAAATCGGCAAGGGATTCTGCAGCTTCTAGGTCTCTTAGGTCAGATATTTGAACGCTGACAACCTTCACAAGCCTTCTGAGCCAAGAACTTCCCTTTGTTGTAAAATCCTTCCATTTTGGGTCTTCTCGAAGCATCTCGTAAAGTGGACTAACATTATTGAGGACAAATAATACTTTCTTCCCTGTTATCACATGGAGCGTTACATCTCTCATCATTCTTGTTATGAATTTGTCAAACACTCTGATTAATTCTGAAGCTTCTTTTGATGTCCGAGTGCGTTCGGTTTCAAGGGGAGCGAAGAAGCGTAGAAGACCTCTCTTCTCGTAGTGATCCGCATTAAGACCTGCTTCATTCATTAGAAGTCTTAGTCGCTCAGGCGCCTCTCTGAAACAGAGGTAATAAACTAAGAAACCCCGTTTCAGGGCGTTTTTAACAATTTGGTGGCAAAGCGTTTCTCTGTCGAAGAGGTCGCTGGCTATAGTGACTGAGGATCCCCAGCGAATTCCGCCGCCTAGCATAACATCGAGTCCTTCTACTCCAGTTTGGAACATTTGCTTGTACAATCATGTTTCCTCCTTTTGCAAAGCTGGTGTGAAAATTGTGAAACCTTTATTGGTGATCTCATACAGATGTAGGCGTCTGCTGTGGCGTACTTCTCGCATCTTTTTGATGGTCAAAAATTTTCTGACAACGCCTTCCATTACTTTTGATTCTAACTCAATAACTCCTTTTGTCACGTATTCTTCGAAACCTTGATTTTTCGACCATCCGCTTTCGCTTATCAATATAGATGTACAGTTACAGGTTCCCATTAAGAGCTTGCATAATAGGCGAAATGATGACCTCCATTCGGAAGGTCGAAGCTCGTTTGGATAATTAGAGAAAAGTGCAGGAATCGAATCTATTACTACTCTCTTGGCTCCGAGTCTTTCAATTGTTGTGTGCAGATGACTAATTGTCAAGCTGTATTGAGCTTCTTGATTTAGAATAGAAAGTTTATCTCGCTTTTCTAAAGCTTCAAGGTTCCAACCAAACCTTGTGCTTTCACTTAGGATGTCTTCTCTTTCTTCCTCTACAGACAAAAGAACACCAGGTTCTCCATTTAGAGCTCCATATTTTAGAAAATGCAGACCAAAGATGGTCTTACCTGAACCACTCTCACCTCTTAGTAGAATGGCAGAATTTGGCACTAGGCCTCCTTCTATTAGATCGTCCAAGCCAGGGATGCCTGTTTTGATTCTGTTTTGTTCATTATGGCGGTTCATTGAGGCACCTCCGATTCTTGAAATTTGAGACCTTTGCCGCTTTCAATAACGAATGGCGTCCATGTCATTCTTGGGGTCATAAATCTGAGATTTCTTATTCTGAAATACCGTCTAATCCTTCCATCATTTTCTTCCTCCATCTTCATTTCAAAGATTCCGTCTACCAAAAAGGCTAAAGCATTGCAGAATTTTTCGCTGTGAATCCCTGCCTGCATTACGTAAATGCCTATGCCTTTCCAGTTTCTTAATCTGGCCGACAATAATTGAATAAACTTTATAACATCTATCTCAGGATTGTGCAAGGGAAGAGGAGATATGGAATCAAAAACTAATAGGATTCGACCACCAAGATAGCTAGACGCTCTCTCTATCACAATTATTAATTCGGTCAAGTTTGCCAGATTCTCTATTCGAAAAGTTTCATTGGATTTTCCTGAGAGCCAACCATATCCATCGACAAATGCGAGTCTTTTCTCGCTTTCCATCCTACGAATGTCGGTTCCCAAGCGTCCGAAGTCTTTTCTGATGTCAACGGGGGCTCTATCAACGGCAATGTATAGACAGCTAAAATTGCTTTTCAGAAAACTGTCTGCTAGACTTTGGCAGAACATCGTTTTTCCAGCGCCGGGAGTTCCCACTAACAAGATGCTGCTTCCTTCCGGAATGTCTTTATTCCAGAGTTGTCCAAGGAAATTCAAAGGAACCCAATCTTCCTTAACTCTGTCTAAGCCTGCTCCGACTCACACTTTCTAATTGTTAAATTCTCGCCAGCAGACAGTTTGATTTCGTAAAGTTCCTTTGCTTTTTCCACCTCGTTTGAGAATTTGAAGTTTTGTTCAAATTCTTTTTTCAGTTTGAGCTTTGCGTAAAGAATTTTCAAGATTCTATATTCAATCACCCTTGCGCCAAATCCAAAAATCTTCTCCAAACTTTTCTCCAGGGTCTTAGCATCTTGAATGCTTAACTTGGATTTTCTCAGACCTATTTCAAAGGTCATGGCGCCTTCCATGTAGATATGAAGCACGGGTGCCACTACGCAACTAATCCAAGACAGGCCCTCATACACGGCTTCAGCAAAGATTTCGTCAAATTTGTCTCTTGCCTTGGGGATTGCGTCTTCGTCTTCATAGACAACCTCCTGGAAGTCTTCTAATTCGTTTGTCTCCTTCAAGTCAGTGTTCACTCCATTGGGTTAGGTTACGAAGGGCATTAATGAGAGTCCTCGATCTGAGACTACGATGTCGCAATAATTTTGATTGTGTTTGGTGCCTCTCATTTTGCGTATGACAGCACGTTTTCGGATGCCCGATCGCACCTCAATTGTTTCAAACAAAATTACCCCGTCGACGACAAACTCTTCAAACCCAGATCCAAGCTCAGACTGGCCTGTTGGAACTTCCACCAACAACAACGTGGTACAGCCGATATCGCGCATCACTTTCTCAAAACAGTGTAGAATAGTTCTTGCTTCCATCTTTTTATCGAATGCTAAACACATGGCTGTAAACGAATCTATGACCAGTCTTTGAGTCTTCAAGGATTGAATTTCTTTCAACGCCATATTAAGTGTATCTATAGAGTGCTTATAGCTTCCCGGCGTCAGCATGTCTAGAAATTTGAATCTACCCGTGCTTTCTAGTTGTTCAAAATCGAGACCAAACTTCTTCATGTTTTCATAAAAAACGCTTTTTCTCTCTCCAAATGAGATGTAAATGCCAGTCTCGCCTAGGTTGGATACACCATGGTAGACGTACTGAGCTGAAGCAATTGTTTTACCAGAGCCTGGTGATCCGGCGAGAAGAATTAAGCTGCCTCGAGGAAAACCTCCTTCAACTAGGTTATCTAAGCCATTTATGCCGGTTGGAACTCTATCTTCTTGCCGGTTTATTAACACGGGTGATGTTGAAGCTCCATTTTCCACTAGTACCACCAGCAGGGAATATGTTATCGTTAGAATTAAGAAACGCTATTTGCTTATAAGGCTTCTGAACCAAAAAACATGTTTGGCAGCTTATAAATTGTCTTAGCTGAAGCTTATATTGTCCTGGCTGAATATTGAGTATCCAAGGAGAGATAAAAATGGGTAAGACAACTGCAAATTTGAAGGATGCGTTTGCGGGTGAATCGCAGGCGAATCGACGTTACTTAGCCTTTGCTCGAAAGGCTGAAAAGGAAGGTTTCGTGCAGGTGGCAAGGCTCTTTAGGGCAGCAGCAGAATCAGAGACGATACATGCGCTTAATCATCTTGGGATAAGTGGAGAAATCAAATCGACAAAAGAGAATTTGAATGCAGCCGTTTCCGGAGAGACGTTCGAGTTCCAAAAGATGTACCCAGAATACTTGAACATAGCTAAGAAAGAAGGAAATCAGCAAGCAGCTTGGAGCTTTGATGTAGCGAACAAGGTTGAAGAGGTACACGCTGGTTTGTTCAGCAAGGCAGTTGAAGCCCTAAAAAACAAAGAAGAATTAACAAAAATCGACTATTACGTCTGCAGTGTTTGCGGAAACACAGTTGAGGGCATGGCACCAGACAAATGCCAAATCTGTGGAGCCCCTAAAACAAAATTCTTCAAAGTGGCCTAGCAACGCGTCAGCTTTTTCATTTCTTCCAAATGTATTTCTTTCCTCTCTTACGATTGATGTTTACCATTCCTTTCTTCGCATCAATGGAATGCGTGAATACCACCAGTCTACAAGAAAATCAGGAGAATGCCTCTCATTCCAACAGAGACTGAAATCGATCAACTAACAGCTGGCTGCAAGACCAAAGATTTTTTCTACACGTTAAAGCTTCCTGGGGCACCAGAAAAGCGACAACACCGGTCTATACGTCCAAATAGAACAAAAACTATTCCAAGAGACCGAAGATGACTCTTACAAAGCAGCCCACAAAATCGAGAAAAGCGATCAAGCTCGGAGAAATCGGCTTTAAACCCTTTGGCATCATGGACGGTGTGCACCTATACCGCAAACGCAAATAGGCGCCAAGTGTACCGAATAATGCAGACGTCCCATAAAAAACGGCGCAAACATGCGCCAGAGCATACGGGGTAAAGCAAAAGCATGGAAAAAGCGGCCGGGATGAGGTAGCCTGGTTAGCCTACAGGCCTGTGGAGCCTGGCGCCCGGGTTCAAATCCCGGTCCCGGCCCTCCGAAGAACGCAGTGGCTTTGAATAGTCTTTTCTACTTTCGGCAGATCTTTGCTGTCTTGCAGTTTTTCAACCAAACGTTAGAAAAATGTGAACATAGCGAATCCAATGAGCCCTAATACTATGAGTATCGCAGCAAAGATGATTATTGCTAATATGGATATGGCCAATGCCTTTAGCCATCCACAGTCGAAGAAGTGCTTCACTATCAAGAGCCAAAGTATCAGCTGGACGATGGCGGCGATGAAACCCGTAAAGAAGGCGCCGAAGAAAGCCCCAACCACTGTTCCAATAATTATTGTAAGGACAGCGTCTGTGAATTTCGCTTTTTCTTTTCCAACTAAAAGTCTTCCCGACAACCAGAGAACAGGCGAGAGTATAATCGTGTTTACAATGATGTGAATGACCAATGTGTCTAAATTGATTGCCAAGTTTTGGTCCACTCTCAAATCTTGGTATCAAATTGGTGATTAACTTTATAATGCTTTTGCGCACGCAGAAATTCATATAAAGTGAAGCATAGCAAAAAAGACGATACAAGATCCAGATATAGAGTTTCCGAGGTCTTTGATATGAGCAACATAAGTGATGTAAAGAAGTATATTGCAGAGTTGATTGGCACATTTGTTTTGGTCTTTATGGGTTGCGGAAGCGCGGTACTGGCTGGCGACTATATAGGTTTAGTAGGAATCTCTTTCGCTTTCGGTCTCTCAGTACTCGCGATGGTATATGCCATCGGAGACATTTCTGGATGTCACATAAATCCGGCAATATCCATATCGATGCTGGCTGCGGGCAAAATAAAACTGAAGGACACGCTGATATACGTAGTAATGCAATCTATCGGAGCCGTGATCGCAGCAGCGCTTCTCTATGGGGTGGCGCTTGGAAAACCAGGATATAGTCTCGCCGCTAACCGTTTGGGCCAGAACGGGTATGACACGGCTTCTCCGGGCGGGTTCTCTATGGCCTCTGGACTCGTCGCTGAAATTGTCCTAACCTTCATATTCTTGCTCGTGATCTTTGGATCAACAAGCGAGAAAGCGCCTAAGGGCTTCGCAGGCATCTCCATCGGATTGAGCTTAGTCCTCATTCATCTCGTAGGCATACCAATAACTGGCACATCGGTGAATCCGGCGAGAAGTCTCGGTCCAGCCGTGATAGTTGGAGGCACTGCACTAAGCCAGCTTTGGCTATTCTGGGTTGCACCCATCATCGGAGGACTTTTAGCCGCAGTTGTCTGGCGGCTCCTCGAATAAAGAGGAATGCCACGATTTAAAAGATCTCAGCTTCATGTTTTTGTTTATTTACCCTGCCTTCATAAATCAAATAAGCCTATCGTTTTTTAACCAAATTGTGATGTTTCATGAGAAGGATCATTCGCAGGAAAAAATCTGGTTATGCTTTAGGCTTCGCCCTCTTCTTTATAGGATTAATTGCGCTATTTGCGGTGTTGTGGAAAGCGTGGCCCAACGTTTCCACTTCAGACAACGTGTTATCAGCTTTGGGGTCGTATCTTTGGACGGAACAGTTTAACCTCATCCCTGGGGTCACATTCAAACTGGTATACATAACCGCAATGAGTGTGTTCTTTCTAGCCTTCGGTTCAGTTGTCTTAGCATTTAGTAGGCAAGTTTTCTCTGTGGCGGGAGGAGAATCAGTCTTGTTGCAGTGTCCGTATTGCAAAAACAATTGGAAGGCAAATCGGGCCCAAGCATGGGCTGAATGCCCCCACTGCCGCCAATTTATCCGACCAACACTGGTGAAGCCTGGAAAATAAACAGATATAGACTGACGCATCAATCGTATTGTCTGTCTTTCCATGTGACACGCAAATACACTTGTTCAAATTTGATTGCGTCGTTAATCTCTTTGAGCAACATCGTTCTACGATCTGCCCCACCCAAGCGCATTCCTCCCCTGCTTAGCGCTTAGGCTTTCACAGAATCATTTATTAGCAATTATGAATCTTAAATCAACATTCAAACTCAATATTTGTTTTATAAAGAGGAAAGGGTCTCCTTTCTCCCTCTTCTGGCTTCCAAAATAGAAATGCCCAAGTTGAGTCTAAGCCTGAACGATCAGCAGAGCCCAGTTAGCCACGAACCAGCGACTGAAGCCCGTCTCAGTTGATGCCATCGCTTGAGACAGACCCCACCGGTTGATTGTAGCCAGCCGATCTTTGCCGAGTCGTCCAAGCCTGCTTCTCAACTTGGGCAAGCAACTTCTAGATAATAAAATTGTATATAAGATGTTTGCACAACCTTATCCTCAATTATCTTTCTTGTTCTCGACTATTTTTACAAAGTCAATAAAACTTGGTTACGTTAATTTTGACCTAAACGTGGCGGATATGTTGAGTATTTAAATCCTTCAAGCTTTTCCGGTTGTAGCCTGCAACTCTCTTAGGTGGTTTTTGCTTTATATTTTGACCAAAAGTTTAAGCACAGCCTCTAAGAAGTCAAGAGAAGAACCGCTGCACTCCAGTTACGTGGTAAGGAAACAGACATGGCCAATACGGAAAAGTTCGAGCAAGATCTAAACTTCTTGATTTCAAAACTGACTCAAACAATGGAGAAAGAAACAGAAAACAAACTTAACGAGTTGAAAAATCATCTAATGCAACTCCATAAAGAAAATGTGGTGAAGATAAATCATTCCGTCATGGAGCTGGTCTGCGCCAAATACCTCATTTTGAAAGGCTACGACGTGCTGGTGGAGCTTCCGCTTGACGGCACATTAACTTGCGATTTGTACGCTGTGAAGGGCTACGGAAGCCTCATTGTGGAGATAGAGACGGGTTTCATTCCGCCTGAGCATGCGTTGGATCCATCGGCGTACACTTCGGCGCGCATAGCCAGCAAAATAATTAGGTACAGCAGTCACTCAGGAAAGTTTGCGTTGGGCATACCCCCACACTATGTTTTGCCCTTTCCCCAGGCCTTTACTCTGCCACCCCGAGAGAGAATGTTGGAAGGCATTAAGGCGATCAAGAGCCTCTGCGACTTGTATTATCAAAACCCTCCCGTAAGCCTCGAAGAAGTCCAAAATGCCCGCATACACTCTATTTACATTATTGATGTGGACCAAACAAGTGTTCGAGAGGTTGACCCAGAAACCTACGTCAACTACGTCAAAAGCCGCGCCATAGCAATCTGAAACTCTTCAAGCCATTATTCTATGGTTCACCTTTATGAATTGTATTTTAAGGTTTTGGGCTTAGAAGTGCGAAGGCGATCAAGCCGATCACAATGAAGACAGCGATCACTATGAGGAGAAACTGCTCTTGAGGCATGCCCATAATGAAATGGACAACATTATAATTCAAGGCAATGGTTTTGCTGTAGCTCTGTGAGAAGGTGTTGTCGAAGTGTAGTTTATAGTCGCCAGTGATCTGTGCAACGAACCAAAAATTGATGTGTGTGACCTTGTCATAACGTTTAATAGTATTTCCAGCGGGGTCGATTACATAAAAATTTATTCCAGTGTTGTCGTCGCTCAAAACTGAAAAGCTTCCATCCACTCGGTCGGTTTCACGAAGATTTAGTTTGATCGAATGTTTCTGGTTCGGCTGAACCGTAAAGCTGGCATTGTCCGCCACAGCACCTACTAGGGTGACAGCGAAAAGAATAATCCAAACTAAAAATACCATAGCCGAATCTGTTCTAGACAAGATTTACGCCATCCCAGTTTTGATTGCGTTTTCAAAACGTCATTCGTCTAGGAATAGGTATTATTAATTGTGAAATCCGAATTAAGATTCAAATGTCATATCATTCTTTCCTGAGGATGTGAATAGTGTAAAACTAAGCTTTCAGTTTTGGTAGGCGCAATGTGTTCAAGAGAAGGAGCATGGTGACTCCGTCGTCGCCGGCTGCGACGGCAAACCACAGGGGAATTAAGCCCATGAATCCGAGGGCGCCCAAGGCAAGTTTGACCACAAGCGAGACTGATATGTTCTGCTTTGCTATTTTCACGGCGAGTTTGCTCAGCTTCTGCAAGTAGGGTATTCGGGCCAACTCATTTTTGACTAAGACTATGTCGGCTGATTCTAGGGCTACGTCCACTCCGTTGCTGCCCATGGCTATACCCACGTCTGAGGCTGCCAAAGCTGGAGCGTCGTTTATTCCGTCACCGACCATGGCGACCAAGCCGTGTTTTGTTCTCAACTTGTCTACTACGGTAAGCTTGTTTTCCGGCTGAAGTTCAGCGTAAACCTCCTCTATGCGTAATTCTTCGGCAACCTCTCTGGCTATGTCGATTTTGTCACCTGTCAGCATGGCAGTGTGTGTTCCTGTAACTCTCAACTTTTCAATAGCCTCTGAAGCGTCGCTCCTAACATGATCAACGACACAAAATGCAAAAGGCACACACTCGTCTACTGACACGCACACTCTGGTGTGCTTTTCATTGCCGACTTCGAGTGGTGTTTCGATTAAATCATTTTTCTTCATGAACTCTTCGCTGCCCACATAGACTCGGCATCCGTTTACACGACCCACAACGCCCTCACCTGGAAACTCTTTCAAGTCTTTCACGTTTAGTTGGCGGAATTGTAAACCCATTTCAGTTGCTTTTTTGACTATACTCTCGGCCAATGGATGATTTGAATACTGCTCTAAAGCTGCTGCGTACAAGAGAGCCTTTTCATCGTTCACTTTACCGAGACAACTGAGCTCTCGCACAGTCGGCTTGCCTAAGGTAAGTGTGCCTGTCTTGTCGAACACAAAGGCTTTCACCTTGTCCATCTTCTCCACGTAAGCTCCGCCTTTGATGATTACTCCCTTTCTGGCCGCCGTGGTTATGGCTGTGAAGAAGGTTGCAGGCACCGACAATATGAAAGCGCTGGGGCAAGAAACCACGAGAAGTATGAGGGAACGATAAATCCATGATTCGGCTGGGCCGCCAGCAATTCTCGGCATTGCAAGGGCTACAAAAATGGCGAGTATTATGATTATGGGCACGTATATTCGTGCAAATCTGTCGACCAATCTTTCCATTTTTGCCTTTCTCTTTCTTGACTGCATCACAAGCTTGGCTATTCTCGACACTAGGGTTTCTTCAGCCTCTTTGGTAACAGTTGCCTTTAACAATCCGTCAATGTTTAGGGTGCCAGCATAGACAGTGTCATTCTTTTTCTTCCACACCGGCGTTGATTCGCCAGTTACCAAGGATTGATCAACAAACGAGGAACCTTCAACTACAATGCCATCTAGTGGGATTCTCTCCCCAGGCCTAATCAACATCGCTGTTCCAGGTTTAACATCTTTCACGTCTGTTGTGTTCTCTCCATTGGCTTCTATGATTCTGGCCTTGTCAGGCATGTACGTGGACAGTTTCTCCACGGTTTTCCTAGCTCTATTCTCAATGTAGCCTTCGAAGTGCTCGGCTAAAGAGTATAAAAAGAGCACGGTTGCGCCTTCAAACAAAAAGCCCAAGTAAGCTGCGCCCAACGCAGCTGTCGCCATCAAAAACTCCACGGAGAATCGTCTCTCAACAAGCAACTCTTTTAATCCCGTGTATCCAACGAAGGCTGCGATAGAAATTATAGATACATAATACAGTATTGAAGATGCTTTGGCTGGCAAATTGAATAAGGGTAGATTAAGGTCCAGAGGCATTCCTGCAATCAGAAACTCGAGTAGGGTTGAAACGATTATTGTGACTCCGAGAAACGCCGCCAAGAAAATCCATGGTTTCCGCTCAACTTTTTCCGATTCTCCTGTGTTTTCAGTGTTGTTCATGGTTTTTGTCTCGCTGCGTTTTCATTAAAGATTTGTGTAGCGGAGACTATTAACTTGGTGCTTAAAATTGGATAAAAAATATTAGTGAGTTAATATTATCTAGTAATAAAATTAATAGCAATGGGCGTGTTTGACTGTGACGGTAGTGAGTGTGACGTTGCCAGGTGATCTCCTGAAAAAGTTTGACCAGTTTTCGAAGTCTAGGGGTTATTATAGTCGCTCTGAGGCTTTTCGAGACGCGTTGAGAAGCCTAATGGTGGAAGCAGAGGTTGCTAAACTGGAAACTGGAAGGGTTGCGGCTACAGTGATGATTACGTGTGAATACGCTCGTAGAGACGTAGACCTAAAAATGACTGAGGTGAGGCATGAGTTCGACGACATTGTGGTTGAAAACGTTCACCGACACATAAACAAGGAATATTGCCTCGAAGTTTTCATCGCCGAAGGAGACTACCAACGAGTGTTGGAACTGATAGGCAGAATCAGAGGAATGCGTGGCATTCAGGAAGTAAAAGCCTCGTTTATGCCTTTACGAAAACAGGGCGAATCATAAAATTCTATGAGCAATTCCGTCGGCTTCTAGTTGGCTACAATCTCATTTTTTGTTGTTGATTAGTATGGGCAATCTTGATTCTGTCTTCTATGAGTTTATACGTGTGAATGGGCATAGGCTTTGTTTCGGTGGTGCCATTGATGCTCAAAATTGAGGACATTATGGTTGAATCGGTGGTAACGGTTGACGCAGAGGCCCCTGTGATGAAAGCTGTAAAACTAATGAACGAGAACGAGATTGGCTGCATAGTCGTCACGAGACGAAGGAGAGCAGTTGGAATCGTAACTGAACGTGACATGCTCAAGCGGGTCATAGCCAAATCCAAGAGCCCTCAAAAGACTAAGATTCGAGAAATCATGACCAAACCGTTGATATTTGCGCAGCCAGACATGGACATTGAAGAAGCTACGCGATTGATGTTTGAGAAAAAAATCAAAAAGCTCCCAATTATAGATCACGGTCGCCTAGTGGGCTTAGTAACCTTAACCGATGTTGCCAGATTTCAACCGCAAGTTATGAAAATACTCAAGAAGTTGTCGTCTAATATTTCTCCACCAAAGAGACTGAAAAAAGTCATGGATTATTACGTGGTCTAAACCTGTAGAAGCATAAAAAAGAAGGGAAGAATGCCCTTAAACGGCATAGACACAGCATTGCTTACTTTTTCTTTATGCTAGCGATGAACTCGTCAACGGATATGGCTGCCAAACTCATGATTTGAACGGTTCCTCTGGCGCCCAACTCCAGAGAAACCTTTGCTATAGTTTTGTTGTCCGGTGCCTCTACAACATTGACGAAATCGTATGGACCTAAAACCGCGTATTGGCTTATGACCTTGGCGCCAAACGCCTCAATTTCCCTGTTAACCTCTTTAATTCTTTCAGGTCGCTCCTTAACGGTTCTTCTTCCTTCATCTGTTAGAGTCGAGAGAAGGATATAGGTCGGCATGTTCTGATTCCTCCGCAAAAAGGTTCTATTAACCTAACACCTTTTCTATTTTTCGCAGAACACATGCGGCATGCCAAGTCAGAATATCTCTTTGCTTGAAATCTAGTCAATTGGTGAGTGAATGGGCATGTCTCTCATAGCTAATAGGACTAGGGCAACACCGGAAATGATGATGCTACTGCTGGCAACAATTTTGGGTAATTTCCAGTATGCGTTAAATGGACCATACCACCCCGCAAAAACAATTCCAGGGCAGTCTGCTACCCAAAATATGTCCTCCTGTCTGCAATAGTATGCGTCTCTCCAAGGAAAGTCGCAACATTGCTGTTCCATTTCTATAATCACTATTCGTTCCAATGTTGACCCACATTGTGGACATATCATATGTCCCCACCATCCCTGAGGCTCCGTTTCTGCGAGATGAGCATCATCCAAAACATAAGAGAGTTTCAGTTGAGGGGGCAATAGGAGATAAGACATAGAAATGGCAATAACTGCGGTAAGCAAACCATAAAATAATATTATTTTCTTGCTTGTGAGCACCTGAGACATCACTTATTTTCAATTTCTCATTACAATTGGCTGTTTATAATGCTATGCTTTAGAACAATTGGTCATTCATTCTGTCGATCGCTGAGGATCAGCGAGTTGGAGCGAACGATGCATTGGCCTACATGGTGATGAAAGAGGCTGGGCTCAGCAAAATTTATTTTTTTGATAAGGACTTTGCTGTATTCACAGATGTCAACAGAATCGTTGAATAGAAATAATTTGTGTTCATTCTAGATAAAAGGAAGTAAATAACCTTAATTTAGACTTTAATCATAAAGCCTTGAGGGCTGGTAGTTACTTAAACCATTTTAGTGACTTCCACTCTAGTAGAAGTAGGAGCATGGTGCTTGCGGTGACTGCGAGTTACGTCAAGGCGGTTGAACAGCTGAGAAATAGATTGGTGAAAGAGTTTGGAGATAAGATAGATTCCATAGTTCTTTACGGTTCGGTTGCCAAAAACACGGCGAGTGAAGAAAGCGACATTGACGTCTTAGTAGTTGCGCGAGACGATGAAATAGGTCTGTATGATAAGATTTCAAAGATTAGGACGCAAGTGGATTTAGAAAATAACACCCTCACGACTCTAGTGTATGTGACTTGCAAAGAGCTTGAGCACTACGCCAAGCTTGGTTCCCCATTCATGAAAAGTGTATCAGAAGAGGGCATGATACTCTATGACAGAGGCGTCTTCAAGAGGCTTCGTGGAAGCATCCTTGGTGAGAGCTGAAAAAGCTCTGAAATCGGCTAAACTTCTTGAAGAAGACGGAGAGTTGGAGGATGCCGCCTCAAGAGCGTATTACGCCATGTTCCATGCTACAAGAGCCCTTCTTTTCAGTAAGGGTATGCATGCAAAGACCCATAAAGGAACCATATCTCTTTTGGGCGAGAAGATAGTGAAGCAAGGCATCATGAGTGAGGAATATGCAGATATGCTCAGAAAAGCCTTCGACTTGAGACAAAAAAGTGACTATGAGATGTGTGCTGAAGCCAGCGTGGAACTTGTAAAAGAAGTGATCAAAAATGCTGAACAGTTCATAGAAAGAGTGAAGGAACTGGTAGCAATCTAAATCCAAAACACCCAACTCTACCAGTCGAAAAGGTTTAGTTTATACTAGTTAAACAATTAGTCACAATAAGGGGCTGGTAGTTCAGTTTGGTATGAACGCCTGACTTGCACTCAGGAGGTCGGGGGTTCAAATCCCCCCCAGTCCACTTTCCTACAATAGTAGCACTTAACATTCTTACAAGTCCCGTTAGGCAGTCTTTTAGCTCCTAAGTGCGCGGAAACAAGTAAAAATCCTTGTGTTTACAAGAGGCTTGCGATTTTTTCACCTAGACTCTTTGCCATTTCTAGTTCGACTTGCCCTAGGGGTTTCCTTCGGTGAACTATGGCTATGCTGCCCACCTCTCTTAATTTATGAAGTTGGAAAAGACTGCTGATGGCCGTTAGGGCTTGGTTATGTCCCTCTTCTTCTGACACGGCGATGGCTGCGCCTATTTTACCTTTAAGGGACTCAGCGTTGTAGAGGGGGTTGGATCGATCTATGAAATCCTTAACCGACCCGCTAACATTGTAGTAATATGTTGGAGTGCCTATAATTAGGGCGTCCGCTTCCTTCAATTCGGGGTAGAGCTTCTGCATGTCGTCTTTGATTTTGCACTTCTTTGTTTTTTCGCAGTAATCGAGGCAGCCAGAACAGTGCTCAATCTTGTAGTCTGATAATTGAATAAGCTCTGTTTCCACATTTTTCTTCTCTGCGACAGTGTCTAGGACTGTTTTGACCAGTTTGTAAGTGTACTTTTTGCGGGGGCTCCCAACTATGCCGAGAACTTTCGCCAATTTCTCATTCTCCACTTCAAGTCGCTGCAGAGAGTTAAATACTCTTGCTTTATCAATTTTTTGAACATATTTGAGCGTTGAAAACAACTTGTGTTCGGCGTTTCTACGGCAAAACCGAATGCTTTATCCTAATGAACGTTGGGAAAAACTCTCCATATTGGCGTGGGCTTAGACGGTGCGATCATGAAATTAAAGAGTACACTGATGCTTTCGGTTGTTGTTTTTCTGTGGGGTTCATCTTTTACACTGCTTAAACTGGGACTTGAAGAAACCCCACCTATAACGTTGGCTTTTCTGCGTTTCTTAATAGTTCTGCCTCTTCTCATCGCTTTTACTTACTCTCAAGACAGACACGCATTTGGCAGAATTTTTCTCAAAGATTGGAAAATCTTCTCCATACTTGGTTTGGCAGGCGTAACCTTCTATCATGTGTTTCAAAATTTGGGGTTGCAGTTCACAACGGCTTCAAATTCCAGCTTGATAATTTCAGCCAATCCAGTTTTCATTGCGTTATTAGATCACTTTTACCTAAGAGAGCGAATAACCTTGAAGCGTGTTTTCGGTATAACTTTAGCCTTCTTAGGCGTTATTCTTGTTATAAGACCTCTAGAATGGTCGCTGAATCCAACGGGAGTAATCGGAGATCTGCTGTCTCTCGGAGCAGCCCTCTCATGGGCATTCTACTCCGTGTTAGGCAGAAAAACTCTGTCAGATCATAGCGCAGTAAAAACCACTGTGTTCTCGTTTATCTATGGAACATTATTTTTGTTTCTAACTGCATTTGCACTGGAAAAACCAACTCTACCCATCTCGGTTTGGCTTTGGTTTCTGCTACTTATTTTAAGCCTGTTCTGCTCAGGTTTAGCTTACTTATTTTGGTATAAAGCTTTAGAAGATGTTTCAGCAACAAAGGCAGGCGTTTTTCTCTTCTTTTTACCCATTGTTTCGGTTTCAGTAGCCCACTTTGTCTTGTCAGAGGCTTTGGACATTTTCTTCGCTTTAGGTGCGCTTCTTGTCATGGCTGGCGTGATCATAACAGAACGCGGTTAAAATTAAAAGCGCAACTTCCCATAACAGCGTGTCCAGCGTGCTGTGAGGTAATCTTATTGAAGCTTTTGCTTGATGAAATGTACGCGGGTTTGAAAGAGTATTTCGAGACTCTTGGATGGGACGTGCTAACTGTTCAAGAGGTCGGATTGCAGGGAGCAAAAGACAAGGACGTCATAGATTATGCAAAGAACAACAACCTACTGCTGGTGACTCAAGATCAGAAGCCAGCGGATCTGGCAGAACTCACAGGAGTCAGGTGTGTGCTGATTTCAAATGCCATGATTGCCAAGATAGCCGATGCAAAAATAAGAGAAAAATACCCAGACATTAAAAAGAAATGACCGCAACAGAGGCAAGAAACGATTCTATTTAAATCTTAACAGCTTATGGTCTTCGTTTTTCTTGCACTGTTATGCCTTTTTCAGCAAGCCTTGTCAGAAACACTTTTCTTGCCTCTGCATTTAAACACTCTGGAGCGATAACCGATCCTACAGAACCTGCGCCCAATACACATATTTTCATACATGCCCCTAAACGCCACGGCAATTTAAAACTTCTCAAGAATAAAAACCAAAAAATTCTGGCCTCTTTGAATCTCTAAAGGCGATTGTAAGGTCGGAAATGAATCGATGCGCTTTATACTTATATGCATATGAATATGATCTAAATCTCTGGCATGAGCACCAGCGGGCCTCTCCAAGATTTCATACAAGAGACAAATAGAGTTCTAGAATTTGCCAAGAAGAGAGGAATAACACCAAGGGTAATGGGCGCGTGTGCTATAAGGGTTCACTGTTCTACAGGCATGTACTCTCTAAAGTCAAATGAGCTAGCTATGGACTCTTGTGAACTTGGTTGCAAGTTTCTTTCTGTCTTTAATCTTTAAGTTGTTTAGCGTCATCCATTTTTTGACTTCTAAAGTTTTTTGAACAAGTTTTCCTGCAGGGCATCTGTTGAAACAAATTCCACAGAGTTTTACTTGTCCGTTCGTCTTTTCTTTCAACCAATCGACGAAGCTGATGCATTTGTTCCTGTCGAATCCTTTTGGAGGGGGGATGTCACTTTTTATCGCATTCACTGGGCAAGTTTTTGTGCAAACGTCGCAGTTTTCACATGGACTAAAGTCTTCCATTCGTCTATCAGATTTAAGGGCGGCATCAGTAAGCACTACGCCTATATTTATCCTAGGACCATACTCGGGAGTTATGATTGTGCTTGGTCTTCCAAAAACACCTATTCCTGCTTCATATGCTGCCAGTTTAAAAGACAATAATGCGATTCTATTTTTATCATCAACAAATTCTCTCGGCACTTCAGTTGCGTCATATCCTTTCTTTCTGAGAAAAGTGATTAACTGTAATCCCGCCCAGTCACGGTAAAGGTGGCCTAATCGAATGTTGTTGTGTTCATAATCCAGTGCCGTGTATTGGTCTATTCCTATGTTAAAGGCGTAGACAATCACAGAACGACAATCATTCATGACATCTCTGGGATGACACCCATCTAAAGCTTCCACAAAACCTTTTTGAGAGTCAGCAACACCAACTTTGAATGTGCCGAGATTTTTCAGGAGATCGTTTACTTCCTTTCTCATTCTCCCTTCACCCATCCAGGTCCACCATTTAGTAATGTGTTTTCTTTTAGAGATTTATAACCACTCGCTAAAACGGAAGTAAAGTTAAAACTGACTTGACTAGGGGTTCATGGTATCCCGGGATAGGTTCAAATATCGGGGTTAAGACTCAATCCTTTTTCTTTTTGGGAAATTATCTACAAAATGAGCTGAAAGTGCAATTTTGAGGAACTCACATGAGATCCCGGACTTATTTGGTTTAAATTTCAGACGATAAAGAGGACAGAGTTGAAAGGTAATTTCGCCCTCTTTTACGCGTAGGTCTATTTTTCCTTCTTCTTTTCCTCTTCGCCCTTGACGCCTTTGATCAAACCCTTTCCAATACCTTTCGCCATTCCGAAACCCTTCTTTACTCCCTTGCCCACAACTTCACCTGTTTTTTCAGCAACTTCCTCAGCTTTGCCTTTCTCTTCCTTTTTCTTTTCTTTATCTCCCAAAATAATCACCCCCATAAGATTAGACAATATTTTGCTCTTCATTCAAGATATTAAGACTTCCGAAACAACCTATCATTTTAGCAAGTCTTAAATTCGCATCACAACAGAAGGAAAGCACGGTGATTATGTGCCTAAAGATGAAGAAATGTTAGAGGTTCTGAAGGAAATCAAATCACTCTTGGAGCCAAAACCAACACCACCCGCACCGCCACCACCTAAAGGCCTCTGGAAGGAATTCATGGACTTCCTATCAAAGTACAAAGTCATGGGTCTTGCGGTGGCTTTCATTATGGGTGTCTACCTCGGCGCTCTTGTCCAATCACTTGTAAAGAACCTGATAATGCCAATAATAGGTCTCGCAATACCTGGACTTGGAAACCTATCGACTTTCAAAATCGCAGTCCCATCCACCGAACTGGATTCTCAGGGGAATCCAATAGACCCGACCTATACAGGACAACTGTTTGGAGTCGGAGACTTCCTTGTAGCTTTGATAACATTCATAATAGTAGCCTTCGTCATCTTCCTACTGGTGAAAATAACCAAAAAATGGGGCATTGAATAATCCTTATATCTACCATTTTTTATGTTTTCTTCTTCGATATTTGAACACCTGCTCAAATCACATGCACGCGCAACACGCTCATTTCTCAATGAAAAACCTTAAGAAAATCTTATGGTGCCCGGGATTCGTGACTTATCTCGTTTAAATTTCTCATCTCGAATTAGCGAAAATTTGGGTTTAAATAATCAGGGTTCAAATCCCATCTCCAGCACCATCCTTAAACCAGCTTCTTAACGGTTATTTTAGCGAATCGTCGTGACATATAGCGTTGCACATGTTACAGCGCAAGGAGTTATGCGCTTGTCTAAATTACAACAAAAATTAAATGCATTAACATAAAGCTGGTAAGGGATAAAAATGGCAAAATCAACAATCACCACAAGCAAGAGGATTCAGTCTTTATATTTGGAGCCTACCTGTATCATGTGTTTGACTAGGGGTAGACTGTGCGAAAACAAAAAGTCCAAACACCCAACAAGAGGGATTAAACAAAGACGAATCATTCATGCTTCAGGATGCGGGCTTGCTTGACTCCTCCAGTTTTCGTTAAGGAGTGTTTGCATTCTACTATTCTGTCGCAGTTCAAACACTCATCAGGAATAGAAGCATCCTTTGGAAGGGCCTGTAAATACCCAAACTGATGCCCGCATTCTTGAACAGCTTCCCTTTTCAGATTCTCTTCGATTACAGCTAGTCTCTCATGGATAGTAGGAGACGCAGGCGCCACGGAAGGCACTTCCTTTTCTTCACCGTCGCTTTTCACAACTCTCTGAGGAATAGTGAACTTTTCCGCCAAGTTCTTACTGATCTTTCTAGAATAACTGTAGACACCCACAACCAAAATGCACAGAGCAAGCACCCGACTAAACTGCACCACCTCGTCGGTATAAGGCGTGAACGAAAAATTCTCCTCATAAAGAATCGTGACAACTGACCCAAACAGGAACAAGGCGCCAGACATAAGGACAGGCGTCCAGAACGATTTTCCAACGCCAAGATGCTTAATAGTTCTCATAGTCCTAAAACTCAGCAAGCTCAAGACAGCGGCAATAGACGCAAATACGACTTCTAGAACGAGCATCAACGTTTATCCCGGCAAATATGCCTTCATTCCATTTGTGAGAAAAACCTTGTGAAGTGGCAATTAATATCTAAAGTACAGTGCAGTGGTCAATTTCACGCACTGGGTTGTCTTGACTCTTCTGCAGCCCCCAAAGTGTCTGTAGTGACTGCAGACGTTGTTCCATCTTCTCCGACTCTTCCTTTTTTTATCTTTTCTCTAATCTCCTGAAGCGTATTCTCTATGGCCTGCCTCTCTTCCTCGATTTTGCCTCGTGTGTTCCACAGCTCGCTCAAGTCCTCTGGACTCAGATCTTCGATTCCTTGCTCCCGCATTTTCTCAGCAAGCTCAAGAGAGTCCTTCGAAGGCTTCACGCTGAACCTCTTATCTTCATTGCTGTGTCTCAACATCTGCAGAAAAGTCTTGTACGGATAAACCAAACAAGGAACCAACACAAAGTCTCGCACACTCACCCTATCAAACTGCTCCTGAGCCTGCGCCTCCGCCTTCTCAACCTGAGCATGCCCCGAATTCGTCCGCAAACCGTCCCTCTGCCTTATTTCATCCTGCTCCGTTGGCAGCCTCAACAATTCCCTTATCGCAAAATACCTCCTCTGTCCGTCAATAATCACGTACTTGCCCTTACCACCGTAAAAGAAATCCAACCGTTCAGGCAGCTCCGCAACCTCAAAAGGCTTCAACAAACCAAACCGCCCAATCGAATGCTTCAATGCTTCCAAATCATCACGCTTCAAAGTCTTCAATGCCCTCGAATTCTTACCCGCTGCCGCTCCGTGAGTGCGAACATCAGGCTGTTTGATTTCACTGCCGTCCTGTCTAGGCTTACTGGAGTCGAGGCAAACATTCCACGGAACAGCCAGCTCCGAAAAAGGAATATACCTCAACTCAAAGCTCTTGCCCAACCTAATCGGTTTCAGTTCCAAGCCTACGCGACTCCTTTTTCATTCCTGGAGGCTTCTGATATCATTAGACTCACTATAATATATCAATGTTCCTCAGCCCAAATTCAGAGTCACACACAAGGAAAGGTCAGTTTGGCTTTTTAGCCGTGTCACAGTCGTCTGAGAGCTCCCGAGCAAGTCATAACCACCCGGCGCCAGCCTCTCGATCAGGCTACAACTGAGAAAGCCTTGGTGCATGCTTTTCATTTCCTTTCCCTAGACTGGGTTATGTGATCCAGAAGGGAGATGGTTGAAAGTGGCAGCCCATCAAATAACAGGTTAAGATATCGGGCACGCAAAATCCCGAGAATCTAAACCTCGCCCTGTCCACCGTAGAATGGTAGCCCGGGATAGGTTCAAATATCGGTTTAAATTATCGGCGTTAAAACTCGATTCTTTTTCCTTTCAGAAAAATGTCTTCAAATCGACCTTAAAGTACATTTTCGAGTGATACTAGTGAATATTGACTTGTT